>Ga0129312_1000096_pt1 | contig 90038 bp, 85 predicted proteins | sample O827metagenome_FD_94434 | JGI IMG/M metagenome (GOLD analysis project Ga0129312, IMG submission 94434) | Orangutan group fecal microbial communities from Wisconsin, USA - O827 metagenome | ecosystem: Host-associated > Mammals > Digestive system > Large intestine > Fecal | place: USA: Wisconsin... | reverse complement strand
TCCGCCCTGCTTTCAAAGTATCTACTAAATCTTTGTTATAATCAGTTCCTACAACCTCTACACCATGCGTTGCCATCATTAAGGCTGTGGGCAATCCTATATATCCTAATCCTATTACGTTTACCATCTCTTATCCTCGCTTTACTTATTTTGAAAAAAACTGCTTACACAACCAAATAAATACTTCATCTTTTCAGCATTGTTTTCAATAGGCATTTCACAAACCCGACCTACAATTGATTGAGTAACTAAACAATTCTCATCTTGCTTCCGGGGAATATACCCTCCATAAGTTTTAATCTTATTATCATACAAATGTTTTCTGAATTGTTCTGTTACTTCCCTTGTGGGAAAAAGTACCACAATTTTATGATTCATAGGCGTACCTTGCTGACAACTTACAATTTTAAACCACCCCTTATCACCAAAGCAATTAACAAATTCACCAAAATACTTATTGCGATAGTCAAACTCCCCATCAAAATATGCTTGAATCACTCCACCCAAGCTTCGTTTTTCAAATTCTGCTATATTATCATTGCTTATATCCATAAGCTGCTCAGTCAATGCCGCCATTAACTGTATTGTGCTTTTAATAAATTCAGGCTTCTTATCCGTATAAACATTTTTTCGATTAACATTATAATTTATACTAATTATACGATGTACCCAATCATGGTGCGTTCTCTTCACCTCATAATCCGCTTCCGTCCATGCCAATGCCCCCATTGCACCGGGTGTTGCTTTTCCGGGCGAAAAAGCAAACAATCCCGCATTCCCAAATGTTGACAAAAATCGTCCATCTAATGTTGCACCAAAAGATTGCGCTGAATCGTCAATAAGAAAAATCCCATTTTCTTTACAATAAGCTTCAATCCTATCAAGTTGAGCCGGATTGCCATATAAGCTGGGAACAATGACGCATTTCGCACCTGTCTTTTTCTGCACCTCAATAAACGACTGAAAATCAATATTAAGATCCTTTTCCGAAATATCACAATAAACGCACTCCAGCCCTGCCCGTTCCACAGCATCTGAAATGGTATGGCACGAATAAAGAGGAAGTATCACCCCCCCCTTAACATTCAAGGATTTCAGTGCATGATAAATTGCATGTCGCCCCCTGCTGTAATAAGTATAATTTCTTCCAGTACGTTCATACAACATTTTATAATCAATATTAGTCTCCGCGGTTTGCGTAGGAACAAACGACTCCAAAACAAAACTCATTTTTTTACTCCTTCCTTATTATCCGGCTATAGACTTTTTCCAATGTAAATCAATCCCTTAATATCCTTTCCATTAAGAAGGAATACACCAACCGTGAAAATGACAAAAATAATAATCAACAACAAAAGATTCCCAACCAAACTGCTGATACAGGTGAGTACAAAAAAGATTACCCATGAAATGATTAATTTCCAGTTAAAATAATGCCCGGTAAATATATGTGAAATAACAAACAAATGATAAAAAACACTGAACATGGCTGCCATCAGCTTCGCAATGGCAATACCCTTGGCACCATATCCGAGTCCTACATACAAAAACGGAACAAGCAACAATACATCTATAGTTGTAATCACAGACAAAGTCTTTTGCTTGAAATCTGAAGATAATGCCATTGATAGTATAGAATCAACCGATACGATAACTGCAAACCAAATCTGATAATTAAAGGCCTCTACTGCACTACTATATTTTTGTCCTAGTATAGCGACTAACCAATATTTACTTGTGGCACACAATATCAGCGCACCGCATGCACCAAATGATAAAATTATCTGAAATAGATTAACCACTGCTTGCCCTGCCAGCTTATGATTCTTTTTTAATGCTCTTGTCAAGAAGGGAAAGACTGCACTGATTGTAACCGTTGTTAATCTGGTAATTGGAGTCGCAAACTTCTCACCAACCGAGTAGTACGCGGTTTCCGCAAGCCCAGCATACCCATCCAATAGCAAAATGGGGATTTGCGTTGATATTGTACCTAAAACTCTATTATACATATAAGGCATACTGGAACAAAAAAGATATTTGAACGATTTCGTTGACGAACAGCCATTATATTCATGTGTAAGCTTACAGTCTACCACTCCATATATGATTGTTTTGCTCAAACAAATAATTGCATAAACCGGTAAAATAATGTTAATCGATGCCATATCCCGCGGAATAGCAAATACAACAAGCAACCATATTACTGACGAAATGACATTAAGAAGCATTGAATAATTTGTTACTCTAAGACCAAACGCAACCTGTTCAAACAAATCCCAAAACGAATCAAACGACAATAGAACGACCAACGAAATAAACACAAGCTGAGTAATGTCCTTATCATTTCTGGTATAAATAAACAATGCAACTATTCCAAATAAGAATGAAATGATTCGTACCACTAAGAATTTTAATAATAAATTCCTTGAAGAATTGGGTTCTACTGCGATTTCCCTATTTGCCACAATACCTGCCAATACATTATTTACAAATACAGATACTGTGGTTGCCAGTGCAATCATCGTGCTAAACAATCCATAGTCCTCAACAGGCATTTTATTACCGAGAACAGCAAAACAAAGAAAAGAAGACGCAGAAGACACAACCATGGACATAAAAAGACTACTCCAATTTTTCACTATCTTCTTTTGGAATAAAGCTTTAATTCCTTTTATACATTTTAATTCCATCTTACTTGCATCTCTCCTCTTTACCTATTAATGTCCATTAATTTTCTTTCTGCAATTCCTTCCATTTGGGAAGTTCCTGATCAATAGCATCTGTAAGTTTTGTTTTATTCTTAATCTTGTAAAGCAAATGGAATAATTGATATTTCAATGGTGACATAACTGTCTTAAACATATATCCCTGCTCTAACGTACCGCCAAAACGTTCTTTAAATCTTTGAATTGAATGGTATTTACTATCTTCATCTTCTCCAATACGGCAGCCCACAAAGCTATATTTTTTTACTCCTATTGACTTCAAATATTTGACAGCTTCCCAGTGCATATAATTTGTAGCACCTGTTTCAGGATGATCCGAGCTTGCACCATACATATAATAGCACATTTGTTGATTTAAAAAATAGCAGGCGCCCGATTGAGGCACATTATCTTTATATGCCATAAAAATAATAGCATTATCCTTCAAACCATCCAGTATATTCTCAAAAAAGCCTTTACCATAGCCCTTTTTCCCGCTTCTTTCCCAAGTTGCGTTATCAATCAAACAATAATCCTGCAATAATTCCATTCCACCAACCCGAACCTCTACATTGCTTTTTTCAGCCTTCCGAACGGAATTGCGATGCTTGGTGTGAACATTCCCCCATAATTCATCAATATCACGGGTCAAGTCAATAACATGACTTCCGAATGGAATTCTCATGCTTTTGGAAGGAAATGTATCAAAAAAAGAAGCTGCACTTGTTGCCACCCAAGCAATCTTTTCTTTTCTCTTCAAAATATCCTGCACTTCATTCAAAAACGCTTTCTTTTCTTCTATTGAGCAATTCTCCGTAAGTTCATAATATTCGCTTACATACATCGCATATTTTATTTTAATTTTTCTATATACTACAACCGGAATTATCAGCAGCTCACTATATACATATAGCATTTCCTGTCCTGATTTTCTAATATACTGCTCATAGTTCTCTGCAAAAAACATATTTGCTCCGGCCAGCTTCTTCTTTATATTTTCCGGTAACTCCTTGTAACCTTTTACTACTTCCATTTATACTTTCTCCAATATCTTTTTATCGTAAACATCTTTTATACTGCAAATCCTAAATCTTTCATCTTCTCTTATAAGCCTTATAAAGTTCTGAAGATTCGCAATATATTCTGACGTAATTAACTTAGGATGTCCTATTACGGCTATTGTCGCATCCTTTTCATTGCATCTGTTTTTCTTATAATATCTTACTAACTGCTTATATAAGAAATCCGCATTATATGCATCTAATGACAATGCACTATAGCCCTTGATATAATTCCAGTAAGCAGCAATCCTATTTTGAGTATTTCCGCCTTCGTTGATGTAGGTTCCTTTTTTAGCGTTTAATTGTAATTTAATCCTTTCAGGAGTAAAAACTCTTTTTAAAATAAAGGTGACCGGATTTTTATTTTCTGTTGCAATAGGAACCTCATAAAGCGCACCCTCTGGCTCTCCCTTATCGCACCACCACTCAGTCTCCGGCGATAGCCACCAATTTGAATACTTCAGTTTATGCTTATATTGATAATAATTGGTATTACTGCTTGCCATAAGCTGCGGGGCTATTGATGAGTCAATTCGAATACCCGCATCATACAGTGCTTTAACCAGCTCCCCATGGGGCTGTATTGCAAACCCTCCCGCCCTATACGCAATACATTCATATTGCGGGTCCACCTCATGCAGAATTTTTTTCAGACAACTAATCCCTTCCTCTATAATTTCAAATGCATTATTGGCAACGTTTCTATCAAACCCATACGAATGTAATCGATAGCTTTTCTCATCAAAGTCCCATTCACCGTTATGATATTCTGATGTAAGCCAATGAGAATGGATATGCAGCTGTAAATCCTGCCCATTTTGGTTCAAAGCTTTGAGCTGATTACTCATGTCAACTACATAATCTGTTTTTCCTATTTTCTGATGTTGAATCAACGAGCACACATCAACAAAGAAAGTAGCAGATACCTTTTCTTCTTTTAACAGCTCCAACAATTTTTCAGTGGGTTGAAACAATATTTCCTTTTCTGTTCCGTTATTTTTTCCAAAAAACAACTCATAATCGAAAGTCATACAAATGTTTAACATTTCACACCTATACCTTTATGGTCAACATATTCTTACTTTTTTTACGCTCCAGCTTGTCAAATAAAAATGCAATAATAAACCAAAATAATGATACTTTCCAATGGATATCAGACAAACACAGCTTAACTAATGTCAGCACAAACAGCATAATATATATCTCACGCTCATATACCGTATTCCTCTTGTTAAACATCATTTTGATAAATACCGCATATACAAATATAATAAAGCCAATCCCAACTATACCGCATTCATAAAATGCCTGCAAAAAGATATTGTGTACATATGATTCATATATATTTTCATAAGCCCCAACTCCATGTCCAACCAAAAAGCTTGTAATATCCAAATCACAAAACACATTGATATAAAAATCTTCTCTGCCATGAATCAGAGTCTGCCCCGGTGTGGTAAGCAACCAATAATTTTTCCATATAACACTTATAAAAATACCCATATCCTCCATAATTTGATACAGCACCATTATAATGGGTTCAATAAATATAACTCCTATCACAACAGCTAAAACACTTATTGTACCAAGTATCTTTTTCTTAAATATTAGAAAAAGACATAAAACCGCAAAAATATATAATTGTAATAAGTTGCCCCTTGAGCAGTAATGCAATAAGCAAAAAAGTCCTAAAATTTCTAATGCTGCCCACACAAGCATATATTCCCATTTCTTTTGCAGGTATGAGTTGTAGATAAGATAAAAAATTGAAATAATTCCCGGCATTAATGCATATCCAAAAGCAAAAGCACTATATTTCGCATCTGCAAATCCCACTAATAATGTGAGAATCAAAAAAATAGCAGTTGCAATTCCTCCATATTTAAAAAACTTCTGAAAATCTATTTGTACAAAAGCACAAACAATACCACAGCTTCCAAAGCTAAGAAACTGTATGATATATCCCTGAATGGCGCTGCCTCCGATAAAAATAATCGAATAAATCAATAAACCCCAGCAGGCAAAATAAAAGATTAAAAACTTCCTATTAATACGCAAACGGTTTGTGAAAATCACTACCATTGTACATAAAAGCATTACATAACCAATAATGTTATCTATCGGTAATATAGTAATTAAAATTTTATTTAATATACTCTGAAAAAAAACCAGAAGCATCAACAAATAAGCACTTATGCTTGCTAAATTTATTTTTTCTGCTCTTATAACCTTGTACTCCATATGTTTCCTCATGCAAATAACGTCATTAATACGAAAGTAATTTAGTTACTATATTTTCAACTCTGAAATCATCAACACAAGAACGTGCAGGGATTCCCTTGGTGGCATAATTTTTTAAAACCTCCTGTATTGCAGGAAGCTTGTTTTCCACAAATGTATAACGATTGTATTGCTCAAAAAAAGTCCTAATCTCACTTCCTTTGTCGCCGTCCTGAATTACAAGGATTTCCTTATTAGTTCCCGCATAGTTGTATAATTTGCCGGGTATCTGTGTACCCTTACTATTCATCAAACATACTAACACATCTATTTGTTCCATATACTTAATCAAATCGCCTTGCGCAACTCGATTGATAATCTGTATATTATCTTTGTTTTCCAGCTTAACATCCGAATCCCCTACAAAAACAAAATCAAACTCTTGACAGCTGCAAGCCGCTTCATATAAGGGTCTTATATCTCTTGCAACCAAATTGTAACTACCAAAATAGCCAATCGTTATTCTTTCCCTATGTGCTGCTGAATAATTTTGTTCCTCACAGGGCGTAGGCAGAAACTTCATCTTTTGGGAATACCTTGGAAATAATTTTATTTGACACTCTAAGGTTATGGGCGATACATAATATACCTCATCTGCCCTTTGTAACAGTTTTTTCTCAATATGCCATTTTGTTCTTCGCGGCAAAGCTGAACGATTTGTTATATCCTCGGTAAGCGGGTCTCCCCACTGCTGAATATAATGTATTTTCTTATTCCTCTTTTTGCAATAGCCTGCAATAATATGTGCTGTTTTTGGATCCGAGAAGGAGAGCATCGTATCAAAATTACTCTCCCCAATTTCTTCTGCAATCTGCTTTTTATATTTAACGCAAAAGATACTGGAGCCAAATAAATCAATTCCTTTATAAAACTTGTATACAATACCTATGAGTTTCTGCTTAAGTGTTTTCGGCTCATTAGATACCACTGCACCACTTTTGGCTGTTTTGCCATAACGCCTAATTTCAATTTGAGAATTAATCTTGGCATTACTGTCATAATACATACTATTAACATCAGGATATGGGGAATAACACACCACTCTGTTTTGCTTTCGAGCAATCTCATTTACAATGTTTCTTCCTCGAATCATTGATGATGTGTTATTTTCTATCGGTTGTGTGAATATGACAACAACATTTTTCATTAATTACGACACCATACTTTCATAATAATTTAGCAACGTATACATTATAGCATTTCTAAAAACCTTTTCATATCATCTGCATACGACTGAAAATAAAAAATATCATTTCCTGCGCAATTTTCTTTCATCCTTATATGTTGTTTCTCCTGAACCAAATGCTTTATTTTTTCTGCCGCCTCTTCCAAGTTGGTTTGATTCACAAAAACCACATTTTCACCCTCGGATAAATACTTATCAATATCACTCGTCCTTGTTGTGATAACCGGTGTGCCGCAGCTGATACTTTCCGATACTTTTGTAGGGAAGCCCGCCATTGTAGATTTCTTCACATCCCGAATCAGCATTGTAAAATCAGCTTCCTTTATTTTTTCCATTACTTCTTCGTTTTTTCTCATTCCGCAAAAACGAATGCTGTCTCCCAAATAAGAGATAGTTTCTGCCTGACTGGGAAACACGGATAAATAATTATCCTTATCAAGTCCATAATAATAAAAACAAAAATCTACATTTGACTGTTTTAAATGCCCCAATAAGTCAATCATTATATCCACTCTGTCCTTTAATGTAGCAGGGTCACTTATTCGTATTCCCGCTTTAAAAGGACTTCCTGCATATACAAGCTGCAGCCTTTCCTCTTGTTCACTCCTTCTTATATTTCTTTCGCAAGCAGTGGCAAGAGGGGGAATAATCAATGTTTTCTTACCTGCCTTATGATAGTACTTCTCTAAATAAGAGCTGATACAGATGACACCATCGACCTGCCTATTCGCAATTACCTTTTGATATAATGTATCTGCTGTTTTTGCTAAATCAAAAACTAAATTCCCTGTCTTTGATTCCAGCCAATCCACACAATCCGAAACAACAAAAATGTCATTCTTTTTTGCCCAGCGATAAACTTCAGTAATGAAACGTGAAAGACGCAGACTGCCATAGCAAATAATAGCATAAATGCTATCTTTACTTTCTTCTGCCCATGTAAGAAAGCTTTTTAGTATTTGCTTATAATTAACCCAATCCCTTGAACCTCTTGGATATGGATAACTATAATACTTAAACCCATCATACTCTTTCTCGGTTTCCTGTAATGAGCCTGCATTTTTTATATCGCGTGTCATACCTACAAAAATCGGTTCGTAGCCTATGGCACGCAACAATTTACCATTCCCATATACTCTTTTCCCTGATGCATTTCCAAAGGGAAAGTCAAAGTTCCCTACATAAATAATCTTTTTTTTATCCATTTATGAATTTATCCATTTCCTTCTTATATTTTTTGCTTCTAAGTGTACCTAATACCCTTGCGCCTATTGCATAATAATTCAATCTGCTAAGCAGCCATTTCAAATCATGCTTTCCAAATTTAGCAGTAATTACTTTTTGAAACTGTTCCTGACGCAGCCTCTCATACTCTTCTCTATTGCTGATATTGGATATTGCAGTGGAAATTTCATTTAACTTCTCTTCCATGTCATATGTCTCAATACCATTTTGCCCTATATAGAATCCAACACGCTCTTCCTTTATGATTTGGTTATTCTCAACAGTTACTCCCCAGATAAATCCCTTGCGATTATCTTCATTTAGCTCCACCACCAGCTTTTTGTTTATAGAAATGCATCTGTCAAAAATAGCATTTCCCAAGCTGTATGCAACCATAGAGCTTCCGATTTTGCTAACGCCCTGCACAATATGCGGGTGATGCCCTGCAACAATTGCCGAATGACTGCTTAACAGAGTATTCATGAGCTTGATATGCTCATATGCCGGATAATTGGTATGCTCCATTCCCCAATGTAATGAAACAACCGAAATCATTCCTTTCTCCTCGTCTCTCTCAAGCTGCTCTTCAAGATGCTCATAGGTGCACAGATGGATTCCCTCCTTGCCCTCATAGTGTGTACCATTGGCGCTATAGCAACAAAAACCGGAAAAACAGAGCGAATTATCCTCACATTGCATTTCAAAGCATTTATTTCCAACGCCGAACCATTCAATACCTGCACTCTCTAAGGTCTTTATTGTATCACGCAAGCCCCTTAACCCAAAATCCGCAATATGATTATTAGCCAGACTGACAGCTGTTACATTCAAATATTTTAGCAACTCCACATTACAAGGAGCAGCCTTTAAATGCATTGATTTACATACAAGCGACCTTTTCCTGGCAGTAAGAGGCGATTCCAAATTTGCAATTACACAATCATAACCTGCCAATTTGTCCTTTAACCAACACACTCTTCTTTCAACGTCACCTGACTGGGTCTTATCAAATTGTCCCAAAAATGCTATATCACCTAAAAAAGCTATCTTCATTTTTTCTCCTGAATTTCGTTTTTGATAAGGCTGTATTTCCCGCTCTTTTCTTTTGCAATTTCATCTACAATTTGCACATCAAACTGCATATCATCGCCAAAGCGGTATATCATCTCTTCTATGATTTTCTTTTTATCTGATTCAGTAAAATTATTCTTATCTACAATAATTTTTATTTCTATTTTTGATATATCTCTTTGAATAAACTGCATGTTAATAATGGAATTGGGTAAGCCCTTAATTACATCTGCCAAATGCGACAGACTTACCTTGCCATATTGTTTAGACAAAAGATAATCCACTTTTCTGCCTTCAATTCTCTTGACAACCGGAAAACAGCAACCACATTCACATGTATCCTCCGATAGCTCCCACATGTCACCAATTCGATAGCGAATTAGCGGGGTTCCATGGGTATTAAAGCCTGTCACCAGCATCTCTGTGCCATATTCTGTCTGATACTCTTCAATAATGCCTGTGTACAAATTATAATGTAATTTCCCACACTTACACTCAGTAATCAGAGGCGCACCCTCTGAAGATGCATACTGATCTCTTACCGGACAGCCAAAGGCTTTTTCCATTGCGTTTCTTTGATACGGTAATAAAGTTTCTGATGTTGTAAAAATCACCTTGGGCTTAAACTCAAGTGTAATATCATGATTATTAATATAATTTGCCACCTCGAATATTGCAGAGACAAATCCATTGATTACAACCGGCTTAAACTTATTCAAGCTCTTGATATAACAGGGAAGATTCTCGTCTGTTATATTAAAAGTCGAATATAACATCTGTCTTCTAAAATAATTGTATCTCCAAAAATTCTTCTTGCCCTGAGCTCTTGAAATAAATTGACGACCATTAAAGGAAGCCCTTCTCTCCCCTTGACTGACTCCATGCATACTTTCCCAAAAATGCAAATATGCCATGCGCTCCTGCATATCCTTAAGTGTGTATCGCACTTCCAAGGACTTCCCTGTTGTTCCGCCTGTATGGGATAAAATTGCATGCTTCTTATCTATTGTATATATTTGCTCCAAATTCTCTCTTAAGCATTCCTTTTCCAAAATAGGAAGCTTTTGTATATCCTTTATGGACTTAATTTCCGAAAGCTCTACTCCATCATAAAAGTCCTTATAAAAAGCGCTGTTATTAACAGCATACGTTAGAAATTTCAGGAATCTTTCATTCTGCAGGCTTTTCATTTGTTCCGCATCAGAGTAATCTAATTGCGCCAAGTCTTTTAACGCTTTCTTATAGAACTTCCCATATCTTTGACGGTAAAGACTCACTCCATACAATGATATTGCCAAGTTTTGGATAGCTATGGGCATTTTTTCATATACTGCAAACAACGGATTCTTCACGAAATTTCAACTCCCTTAGACTCTTTTATAAGTTCTCCTTGTACCACTCAATCGCCAAAGCAATTCCCTTGGCAAAATCATATTCCGGGTTATATGCCAGCAATTCTCTGGCTTTGCTGATATCAGCATTGGAATGCTTAATATCTCCTGCTCTATCCGGTCCGAAATTCGGCTCGACCTTTTTTCCCAGCGCATCACAAAGAGTATAGTATATATCAATCAGATACTCTCTTCCGCCATATGCAATGTTGAATGCATTGCCTGCTGCCTCACTTGATGCCAGACATGCCTTTAAATTTGCTTCTATTACGTTGTCTATATAGGTAAAATCTCTGGATTGCTTTCCGTCACCATTAATGGTAGGAGTCTCTCCATTTAAAAGTAGCTTAATAAATTTGGGGATTACAGCTGCATAAGCGCCATCGGGATTTTGGCGGCGTCCGAATACATTAAAATATCGAAGTCCGTATGTGTCCAAGCCGTATAATTTTTTATACAGCTTACCGTATTCCTCGTCCACACGCTTCGTCAATGCATAAGGAGACAACAGGTTGCCCTCCTGTCCTTCTACCTTAGGAAGCACCGGATGGTCTCCATATACTGAAGAGCTGGAAGCATATACAAATTTTTTGACATTGTTCTGTCTGGCAGCCTCCATCATATTCAAGGTTCCTCTGATATTGATTTCCTCATACAAAAGAGGCATCTCAATGCTGCGCGGTACACTTCCCCATGCCGCCTGATTCAACACATAATCTACTCCCTTGCAGGCTTCCATACAGGAATCCAAATCCCGAATATCCTTTTCCAAAAAAGAATAATTGGGATTCCCCAAGAACATGTCCACATTTTCTTTCTTTCCGGTGGACAGATTATCCATACATCTGACAGTATATCCCATATCAAGCAGCGCCTCGCACAGATTGGAGCCAATAAAGCCTGCGCCCCCTGTTACCAAAAAAACACTGTTCTTTTCAAATTTTAACTCTTTGTACGACATAGCCGACTCCTTTACATTACTCTTTTTCTCTAGCGGGTACTCCCATTACAACTGCTCCCGCTTTAACATCCTTAGTGACAACACAACCCATTCCTAACATGGCATTATCCTCTACCTTTATTTGGTTTCTTACCATCGCAGATGCAGCATACACATTATCTCCCAGGCAAGAGGAACCATATAATCTTGTACCGGTTATTAACACCGCATTTTTCCCTATCACCACATTATGAGCTATAAAGCAGTTTGCATCAATCCGGCTTCCCTCTCCTATAGTCGTATCATCAATAGTGCCTCTATCCACTACCGTATTAGGTCCTATATAAACATTATCTGCTATACATATACCGCCATAGTGCTTTATCATTTTTCTATTGTGCTGTTCATCCTCGCTCCAGCCAAATCCATCATGTCCTAACACGCAACCCGACTGAATTTCGCAATTACAGCCAATATCCACCCGATTAATCATTGTAACCTGATTCCAAATACGGGTATTATCTCCAATTACAATATTTCCATCTAACACGCAATGATGTCCAATAGTTACGTTTTTTCCGAGCTTTACGTTAGGACCAATATACGTGTCCTGTCCTATTCCTTTCTCCTGTGCATTTTCTCCATAGAAGTGATCAATCACATCAAAGAAAATCTTTTTGGACTGCTCAGAATATAATACATTGTGAGCAGCAACCGAAAGCCCTTCTTGGGCTATCACAAACAATTTGCTCTCTAAATCATTCTGATATGCTTTTTCGTTTTTAGCCCATGTAAATGTTCCTTCTTTATAATTTTTCAAAGAAGAAAATCCTTTTAATATCGAGGACCGGTCACCTGAAAATTCATAACAATATCCTTCTTCATTCAAAAATGCCAAAATGTCTGCTATTCGAATTTCTTTCATTATAATTTTCCTCTTAACTGGTCAAATATTTTCCATTCACCCTCAATTGTTTCTAATAACTCCTGTCGCTTTTCCTGTACAATTTCCTGAAAGCACTCAACATGCTCTGCTCCATTCTGTGTCCAAGATAACGGATGTACCAACAACTGAATCTTATCATATTTTTCAAAACATTCCTTGCCGGGAATCCCATATTTCCACTGATGATTTGAATCTGCAATATATTTTACTGCCAATTCTTCACTTGCATCATCTGTGAGCACAAAAAATTCGTTGCCATACATATTTATCAAACCATTCAAATGGATATTCGCCTCCAAATGCGCCCGAAGGGGGCGATGAAAAGAAAATCTATCCACTTTACAATTCAACATTGTAGATAAAATATCTGCCTGAAGAAGAATATCTTTTTTTACTTCCTCCAAATCCTCGATGCCATTTCTATGGTAATGCAATCCTACCTTATGTCCATTGCTAATCATTTCCTTTAACATCTTTAAATTTCTAGAAGAAAATGCATTATAAGCATTATTGGTAAACTGCACCAAATAGGAAGAGCATATACCATTGTTTGTTTCTACTAGGGATAAATCATACGCCCTCTTTACAGAAAATTCTATATCATGGCGCAACACAAGGAACTTGTCTGCATGTATTGCTTCTGCGTAATCCATATACTTCCCGGACTCTTTTATCCATGAAAGCATTTTGCTATACTGTTCAAAACAACAATCTTCTTTACTGAACATAGCTGCCTCCCTTACAATCTCCAATACAGATAGTCACCTTTTTCAAATTCATCCTTGTCATACATTCCTTTAATATCAAAGAGAATTTTCTTTTTATCGCCAAACAATGAATCATAATATGACTTGTCCATATCAGCAAATTCCTTGTGGCTTACACAAACAACTACTGCGTCAATATCCTTAACATCATCTAAATCAAGAATATCAACTCCATATTCACGCTTCGCTTCTTCCTTATCTGCAACCGGGTCTGCAATAATTGTTGAAACACCAAACTCTTTAAGCTCATTAATAATATCAATTACTTTTGTATTTCTGGTGTCTTGACAGTTTTCTTTAAATGTAAATCCGAAAATTGCAACCTTTGCATGAGCAATGGGCATTTCAGCCTTGATTAACTGCTTAACAATATTTTCAGCAATGTATTTGCCCATATCATCATTGATTGTTCGACCTGACAGAATAATTTTAGAATGATATCCCATTTGCTCTGCCTTGTACGTCAAGTAGTAAGGGTCCACCCCAATACAGTGTCCTCCCACCAAGCCGGGAGTAAACTTCATAAAATTCCACTTAGTTCCGGCTGCTTCTAAGACAGCTTTTGTATCAATACCCATTTTGTGGAAAATAATGGATAATTCATTCATGAAAGCAATGTTAATATCCCTCTGACTGTTTTCAATTACCTTAGCTGCTTCTGCAACCTTTATGCTGGGAGCACGATGAACTCCTGCTAATGCAACCAATTCATATGTTCTTGCAATATCATCCAATGTTTCTTCATCCATACCTGAAACAATTTTAATAATATTAGATAATACATGCACCTTATCACTTGGATTGATTCTCTCAGGAGAATATCCTATTTTAAAATCCACCCCACATTTCAGTCCGCTTTCCTGTTCCAGAATAGGAACACATACCTCCTCTGTTACGCCGGGATACACCGTACTCTCATACACAATAATCGAACCCTTTGTCAAATTGCGCCCCAAAATTCTACTTGCCCCTTCTACAGGTGACAAATCCGGCGTATGGTCTGATTTTACCGGAGTGGGTACAGCCACGATATGAAACTTAGCTTGTTTTAGCACCTCTTCATCACTGGTAAATAATAAAGTGGTCTCTTTTATTGCTTGATTTCCAACTTCCTTTGTTACATCAACGCCTGACTTGTATTTCTCAACCTTTGCTTCATTCACATCAAATCCAATCACTTCTATTTTCTTTGCAAATGCAACTGCCAAAGGCAATCCTACATATCCAAGACCTATCACGGACATTTTTTCATTTTTTGCTAAGAACTCATCATGTAAACTCATTATTCTTCTCCTTCTAAAATACCTTTTATAGTTTTAATATATTTTTCTATTATTATGTTTCTGGAAAAATTCTCTTCCACATATTTTCGTCCTTTTTTCCCCATTTCTTCCATGGTCTTTTCACTCAAATCGCAAAAACGCAGAATCGTTTTTTCCATGTCCTCTGCATTTTCTTTTTCAAATCCCAGCCCCGATTCGCCTTCAATAAAGGTTTCCTGACAACCCGGGATTTTACTGGCAAGTACAGGTCTTCCGCATGCTGCTGCCTCTAACAGCACATTTGACATTCCTTCTGCATGAGACGGCAGAAGAATTGCATTGCTTTCTTTCATAAAAGAATGTATATCATCCTGCACTCCATAATATTTCAGCTTGCCCTCTTGCTCTAGCCTTTTAACTATACCTTCATACTGTTTTTCACATTCCCCTATGATTCTAAACTCTATATCTTTTCTCTTTTCCGTTATTTTTTCAATTACCTGAAACAGTTCAGGCATCCCTTTAATGGGAACTAATCGCCCTACATAGGTAATACGAATTTTGTCATACATCTGATAAGCTTCATAAGCATTTTCCTCCACATTCACGCCGGAACCGGGCAGCAAATCACACTTATTTACTAATTTCTTCTCCTTGAACATATTGTATTGTGTGCGGTTCTGAAAGAAAACCATATCAGCACATCTTAACACTATCTGATATACCTTTAAAATCATTTTTCCCAAAATGCTGCCATCAACAAGCACCGGACTCAATCCGGTTATATTAATGATATACGGAATATGCTTCTTCTTACAATGATACCCTGCATACAAACTGGGTTTTAATGTATATAGCAACACAATATCGGGCTGTGTCTGTATTATTAATTTTTTATATGCCCTAAACAAATACCATTCTTTAAAAATATTTTTTGTAGAGCGATCAAACTCCTGCTCGTTGAAGATTGCTCCCATTTCTTCCAATTGCTTGACATACATACCCTTTGGCACAGAAAAATGAACCTCGTAGCCTTCAGAAAGCAATCTGTCTATCAACTCTTTTCGGAATTTGTATAATCCCATATCGCTATTTGCCAATATTAATATCTTTGACATTGTACACCTTATCCCTACATTTTTTTACTTCCAACAAACTCTTCCATTGTTACTGAAGTGTCACTGGTTATTCCATCCCTCTTGAATACTACCTTCACAGTATTCAAAATTATTTTAAAATCTTGTAAAAAAGATACATCATCAACATACTTTATATCCCACTTAAATTTCTCATCCCACGAAATACTGTTTCTTCCATTGACCTGTGCCAAGCCCGTAAAGCCCGGTCTCACATCATGACGATGCCTCTGCTCCTCACTATATAAGGGCAGATATTTCACCAACAGTGGTCTGGGGCCTACAATGCTCATATCGCCTTTTAAAATATTCCAAAGCTCCGGCAATTCGTCCAAGCTGGTGCTCCGAAGTATCTTCCCAAATTTTGTAAGGCGTACATCATCCGGCAGTAATTCTCCATTTTCATCTCTTGCATCTGTCATCGTTCTGAATTTATACATACGGAATATTTTTTCATGCAATCCCGGTCGCTCCTGTTTGAAAATAATGGGAGAGCCCAATTTTATTCGTACCAAAATTGCAACAATCAAGAAAACAGGACTTAAAATTATTAGCGCTAACAATGCCAACACAAAATCCAACAGACGCTTTATATAATTTTGGTAGATACTTTTCCTTGCAGTCATTTCAATCTCTCTTCGCTCACTTTATCATTTTTGCAGGAACTCCTACATAGGTTCCTGCCTGTTCTATATTATGCACTACCACTGCGCCTGCCCCAATAAAACAATCCTGTGAAATATTTATGTTATTGCTTATAATAGCCCCAATACCTATCCATGTGTTTTCTCCCACCAGAACATTTCCCGCCAAATGAGAGCCTACCGAAACATGTACATAATCCCCAAGACTGCATTCATGGTCTATAGAACAGCTTGTATTGATAATACAGCCCTTTCCTATTACGCAATCAGGATTAATAACTGCCCCCGCCATCACAACGGTTCCTGCACCTATTTTCACATTTGCTCCCACTATAGCCTTGGGGTGAATTAAGGTTGGTACAAAAGCTCCCGACAGCAGCAGCTTTTCCTGCAATTTCCTACGTATTTGAGCATTGCCAATCGCCACGAATATATCAGCCTTTTCAGTATAATTCGCAAACTCAGCACTCTTCCCCAATACAGGATAGCCCAATGCCTCCTGCAACGATTCATCATCATCTAAAAAGCCAATCTCTTCATAGCATTGCAGCTTGGCGGCTATGTCGGCAACTACCTTGCCTTGGCCCCTTGCACCGATAATTAATAGTTGTTTATGCATTCTCTGATAAGCTCCACAATAATATTCTGCTGTTCCTCTGTCATCTTTATATCACTTGGCAGGCAAATCCCTCGCTGAAATATATCTGCACCCACATCCATTCCATCCTGCGCAGCAACAAACCTGCAATCCTTATAAACCGGCTGCATATGCATAGGCTTCCATATAGGGCGCGATTCTACATTATATTCCTCTAATTTCAGGCGAATATCCTCCGGTGTCACGCTACAGCCTTCATCTATTAACAGACAGCTTAGCCAAAAATTAGGCTCCGTACATTCCAAATATGGATTCATGGAAACGGGCAAATCCTGAAAAGCTTCCTTATATCTCATATAAATTGCTTTCTTGAGTGCAATATGCTCCTCCAGATGCATCAGCTGACCACGCCCAATACCTGCCAATATATTGGACATACGATAGTTATATCCGATTTCCTCGTGCTGATACCAAGGAAAATTCTCTCTTGACTGAGTGGACCATTTTCTTGCTCTGTCAGCAGCCTCTTTATCATCAGTCAGTAACATGCCTCCACCCGAGGTAGTAATAATTTTATTGCCATTAAAACTGATAGCATTATATTTGCCAAATGTTCCTGTCTGAACTCCCTTGTAGGTTGCTCCCAGTGATTCTGCGGCGTCCTCAATCAGAATGGCTCCATGTTCGTCACAGATAGCTCTGATTTCATCAAGCTTTGCCGGCGTACCATACAGGTTCGCTACAATAACCACCTTCACATTTGGGTACAACAAAAAAGCTCTTCTAAGCGCCTCTGGATCCATGTTCCATGTATCACGTTCCGAATCAATAAATACCTGTTCCCCTTTTTCATAAGAAACGGGATTTACCGTTGCTGCAAAGGTCACATCAGAGCAAAAAACTTTATCTCCCTGTTTTACACCGGCAAGCTTAATTGCCAGATGTAATGCTGCTGTTCCAGCAGAAAGCGCTACTGAATACTTACATCCCACCTTCTTACAAATTCCTGCCTCCAGCTCCTGTAAATTGGCACCAACCGTTGATACCCAGTTCGTGTCAAATGCTTCCTTAACAAAAAGCTGCTCTTCTCCATGCATTGTAGGAGAAGCCAACCATACCTTGTCCTTAAATCTCTCCATTTTTATTCTCCATGTCCGCTTTTGCAAACTCAAAATCATTAGTGAAATTATAGTGCTTTCAACTTAATCGTCTCTATTTTACCACCCTTCAAATAGTAACGCAACACAAAATGGTTTTTGTGATTAGTATTGCTTCTTGTCCAAATCAACATCTTTTTCTACGCATTGTTTTTCAAATATCTTTACATTTCCCCTAAAATTTTTGCCGAGCAATGTTGCCAGCTTCACATACTCCGGACTTGCTTTCAAATTAGGAACGGAAGAAGTTACAACAATTCTTCCATAGGTATGTTGAAATCCCGAAAACACCCTCTTATATAATTCCAATGTACCATGTATCTGCTTTATTGCCTTCCTTACGTCAACACCCTTCAATTCCGTCAGTATAGCACACTCTTTATCTTCACCGATTGCATAAAGGTAATCACACTTATTAGTTCCCGCTGGAACTGATTTATCAAGCACAACAACTCCTCCATCCATTTTTAAAAGAGCCGCCTGATTCCTCTTTGTATTTTCCAATGTATACTTTTTCCCACACTCCTCACACTTCACAAACAGACGTCTATCTGATGACTGAATACAGCCACTTCTATTCTTATTACAGCATTCAGATATCGGATTCTGTTTCAATGTGCTGTCAATACATTCGCTTAGCTTATCACAAATCATTCCTTATCTCCATATTGATTAATTCATCAAGCTCCCCATTTGTTATAGTGGAAACCTCGTCAATGTACTCTGTGCTTATCATATGACTTTCTTCATCTAACAGAGACTCTAAGCTGCTCATCCCATCAGCATTTTCAATTTTATATGCAGCAAATGCATTATAGGGCACCCTAATACATTTAGGAATAACATAACCTTCATTGCCCTTTATGTGCCTTTCCACTTTATCTGAATATAATAAAATATTTAGCGAAGTGAGAATATAAGGGCTGTGTGTCGTAAGCACCACCGTTGCATCTACAGAATTTACCAGCAAAGCAATCATACTGATAACATCCTTCTGCGCTACCGGGAACAGATGTGCTTCCGGTTCCTCGATGATTATAAAAGACTTTTTATTCTCTAAAATTGTGATATATATCAACATCAATATCCACAAAACTTCCTGCTGACCGGAAGAACCATACATCAGCTTCACCCAATGATACTCATCAAAATATATCTTCTCGCCATCACTTTCACTGGTATAATCCGCTTTTAATATTTTCCTGATATATGAGTACGCCTGCTCTAATGCAGTATTATTAATCTGTCCTTTTACCGTTTTCGTGTAGTTCTTGGTTATTTCCGGAATTTTGCTTCCGAATTTTGACTTAGTAGACCGTATCAGCTTAATAAACTCCTGCATTGTCAAATCCATGTCCGTAATAGAAAAATCCTGTAGCTGTTCCGACATTGTAGCCAACAAGCTTCGCCCTGCAGGTATATAAATGATATCTGATTCATTTTGAAAAATATCATTCAAAGTCCTTTTCAATTGCTGCTTCATTGTTCCTATAGCACTCACTTGGTCAAATATAGATTTCAAACTATCATCCTGCAAGCCGTGCAAAAACATGCCCGCCGCATCTGCAATCAATGCGTAAACTGCATTTTTTAAGTTTTCGCTTAATGTATATCTGACATATCCATCATTCAAACCAATTTGTATTTGCTCATTTCCAAAGCTATAAACAATGCAAAACTTTTTCATATGAGTGGTTCTTCCAAAACAACCCATAAATTGTTTTGTCAAATATTTCATGTAATTGTTAAAGTATTCGTTATGATGATTTTCTGTAAACTGCTGAGCATCCATCAGGAAATCCAAGGTATAATCTCTTATCTTCTGGCAAAAGTAAACTATCTTGCATATTGTACTCTTACCTGAAGCTTGTGCTCCAATATATACTTGAAAATTCTTATTTAAATCAATCTCTGCACTTCCTACTGGTCCAAAATTTTGTATTAAAATAGTATGTTTCATACCTATACGCTCCTCATATTAACGTACAACATTTTAAGTAAATTCTATCATTTGCTGTCTTACATTACAATACCTCATTTAGTTGGTGAACATTTCCTTAAAAGCGAGATAAAATGCCACTGTGGAAATCATGCCTGCTCCCCATGCAAACTCCAAAATACCAAATATGGGTGGCACAAGCACAATCAACAGACATGATAATTTTTCTACATCTCTGCCCTTTACACCGCATTTAGTAAGTCTGCCTATACCCCACCATATAAAAACAGTAAACAAAATCATTACGGGATATCCAAAATTAATTCCATAGTCCAAATATATATTATGTGTGTCCTGAATCCAATGATCCTCCGTCAGCTGAAAGCCCTGTTCATCAAAGGGCATACCCCGTAACGACAAATGGGAAACATACCACTTATAAATCGTATACCTTACTGTAAAAGCATTCCTCGCCTCCTCGCGTGTCAAAGCAGGGATTTTATCCGGATTCAACTCAGATTTATCTGCATTGGCTGCAACATATAAAAAAGCAGCCTCCGGAAAATTAGCCGCATTTGATGCTATTTTCAGGGAATGTAACTCTTCCTCACTCACCTCTTCGCTGCGAAAATCATCATATGTTTCTTTCGTCTTTTCAAACCTTCCAAATATGCTTTGTATTAATTGTTCAAAGGTCACATACTTCTCCGAATCCCTTTCATCCCAGGAATGTACCCGCGATTCCGAATAGCCCTCCTGATAATAGAAAAGCACATGAGGGTGAATGGTCGGAATGTATCTGACTGCCAGATACGTCATTGGCATTGAAACCACAAAAATCAGAACCAAAAGCAACCCTGTTCTGATAAAGACTATCTTACCCTTGATTCTGCAATATGCTATAATGAAAAATATGGTCACAACAAAAACCGCCAAATATCCCGAACGGCTCATAGTCATACAAATAAAGGAATAGCATACTCCTGCAAGCAGGAAATAGAAAATCTTGACAATTTTCCCTCTATTGTCCTTCGTCAGGAATAGTATCTTTGCCAAAATCCCGGCAAGGCATATGCACAAAAACATGCAATTATGATTTGGATTGCAGAAATTCCCATAGTACCGAATCCTGTCATAAGGTCTGCACAAAAGTGCATGTGCTTGAATAACGACGAAACCTAAAACGATTCCATTTATCAGACCCTTTATTGTATTTGTTCGTTGGGTGGAGGTCTGCTCTGTCAAATAATAGCTCAGGAACATCACAAAATAGCACTCCGGCCATAAATACTCGCTTTCAGAAAAAATCATCAAAAGCAGCATTATCACCCATATAATAAACAACGGCTTGTAAAGCTTCGGACGATATTTCTCAACAAAAAGGCTAATTACTGTATGAATAATACAATAGCCCATCAAAAATATACCCAATACAGTAATGATTGTATCAGCCTTTAGATACTCCTCTCTTTTTGCTATAACCATGGGGGTAAAAATTACGCCGAGTATAATCCCTAGCACACTCCAAATAATATACGGAATCTTATATTTTTTAAAGTCATTCCATCTATAATTGGTAAACAGGATTATGGCCATCAGAACGCCCAAAGAATCCCTTGAAAATTCTATAATTCCACTAAACCAAGCAGCAGTCTGCATCTGCTGCGTTCCTATGCAGACCGCGAATATACACAGCGAGACTGCCATGCTCTGAACATTTAATTTAGTTGATAGTTTTTTTATAAGATGCATGCCAATCCTTTCTTCTGCCAAACTCAGTGATGCTTTTAATCTTCTGCCTCTGTCAATTTAACAGATTCCACCAAGCTTACCGCCGCATTTCCCCATGGCAAACAGCAGTGGATTAAAAACCCTGGTCAAATATATCTTTTTCCGGTGCGCTGCAGCAATCTCCTGCACCATTCGGCCTGTACGCACATACTCTTTATTCTGAGGGAAAAACGGGAGCTTGCGCCCCATTTTTGCAAGCAAAGGATAATTTACCTTGGAACCTCCTCCGTAACCTTTCCCACATCCGCATGCGCAATGCCTGCCACATGGAAAATAGCATCATATCCTTTAAAATCCTTATCTTTCCATGCATCGCCAAGCATGTCCAGCGTCTCTGTTGTAATTGTGTTGGAATTCTCCCGTATCCATTTTTCAAAGGTGGTACCTATATAGCTGTTTGCTCCGGTGATTAGTATTCTTTTCATTATAGCCTTACCTTCCCACTTAGGTTACATTTTATCTGGGGCGTTTCTACGCAACCGCCATTATATCTTTGGGGATTATAAGGAGAAAAAATATCATTTTTAAGAGCATATTCATGCGCCTTGATAATATCATTTTCCCCGGTCTTTATATCTTTCCCGTCCGGATACTTTCCATGAATAAATGATAGAAAGTGAAGTAAAAATTCATCATACTCATACAGCTTCGAATTAAGACAACCATAGGATACAAGACCTCTTTCATTAGCTGTCACTATGCAGGCATTGTCCACATTCATGTCAAGAATATTTCCTCCATAGCATTCTTCCAAAATGATATTTTTGGAGGCACTTATCTTATTTAGAATCTGAACCAAAAGCTCTAATTCCAAAAACTCATTTCCCCACAGATAAATACAACCCAGACCTGCATTTCCACCATGGTTGCTCACAATCAATGTAAGGCTGTCTGCCGGACTTAATTCCTCTGTCATTTTTTGTAAAGCATTAACAAGTTCTTTCTTCTCTGCAGCCATGGTTTGAATGCCAACGCTTCCATATTTTAAATCCTTCCCGTCTGCAAAAAATATCTGTATGTTCTCAGCATTATACCCACAATCTTCTATTAAAATCTTATATGCAAATTCCAAATCATTTCTATATCGCCTGCTATTATATTTTTTATTAAGCCCTCCCGATAACAGAATCGCATGTTTACCCATTGTACACTCCTAATAAATTTGTTCCATTTGTATATTTTCATCTAATCCCTTATCGTATTCTATTACTTCATAATTGTCAGAATCAATGACCAGCAAATATTTACAAGAATGATCCCAATTAGCAAACGGGGTAGAATCAAAGAAAAACAGCCATCCTGATATATCCCCATCTAAATGATTAAAAACATTATTCCCCATATAATCTACAATCTGTTTCACCTTAATTGCATCCACAGATACATACAGGACTGCATAATCGTTTTTTTGCTCTCTGAATACATTTCGTGCCGTATCAATCGCGTATGGCTTTGAAATCATATGATTCATTATAACCTTGATGTCATCCTCTCCATCAAATATAATTAAGCTGCTCCATGTGCTTGCTACTTCCATTTCAAAGTATGTACGTTGCACATCAATATATTCTATTTGCGCTGTATCTATCATAGTATCTCTTTCTCACCAACTTTTCTGATTTCGTACTCTTGCAAGGTGTCCAAAATATATGGCGAATGTGTTGTAATTATAAACTGACAGTTAGGAAACAGCTGTCTGAAAGCCGGCATTAATTTCTTTTGCCATTTGGGATGAATGTGGCAATCAATCTCATCAATAAGGATTACCGCTTCCTTTTCATAAAATTCCTTATTCTCATAATCCTGAGCCAATGCCAGCCTTTTTATAATGTCCAACACAATAGAAAATATACTCTTAAACCCATCGCTCAGCATGTCAATAGTAATCTGCTGGTTATTCTTTTCATCAATAAATACCAGACTGCCATTCTGATTAATTGTCTCAAACTTTAACGGATGCAGGAGCAGCTCAAACGCCTTAATAATATGCTTGTAGATTTCCTGATTACGCTCAGAAGGCTCTTTCAGGCGCAGATAGTCCATATTAACAACCCATTGCTTCAATTCCACATCACGATACAAATTACTTCCCTCTGCATCAATATTACATGCCAAAGCATGCGTCTTAGGGCCTTCCTGCATCTGAAGATTTGGACCGGCAGGGTTTTTCTTGGAAACAAACCTAAATGGGTCATAATACATAATCAGCCCTGCTTGAGAACTGGCACGCAGTCTGCTAACCAAGCGTATGTACTCATTCATACCATCCCTTACTTCGGCCTCGGTCTTTATTGCGTTATCAAACACATACTGAGGTATATATAATGCGTCTTCTCTGGTCTCCTCATCATTATCTCTGCAATGTCTGTATTCAAGCTGCATATAGTCTTCTTCCAGTCCAAGCGATGCTCTCTCCTGCTCCGCAAACCTCAAGTCTATATCTATCTTTGCCATCTGCCCGCCTAATGTTATTTCATCATCCTCTAACAATGCTCCTGCAAAATTTTCATTTAAAGCAGAAAAAGCCGCCACAATTGCTTTTAATATTGTGGATTTTCCCGAGCCGTTTGCTCCAACCAAGGCACAGACGGAAAGCGGCTCACCTGTGTCTTCTTTTTCAAGAGATAATACTTTTTTTGAAAAGCACTTTACATTTTCCAATTCAATTTTGCTAATTTTCATTCTGTTACCTCAAATAACTTACTTCTTCTCCTTATCTAAAGCTCCGGTGCCGCCCTCTACCACGCCATCCTGCTTTACAACGGATACAACGGTTCCCAAAAATACAGGCGATAAGATAATAAGTCCGATAAGCGAAAGCAATCTGTCAATTATACTCTTAATTATGGTATACATTTGAATTTCCTCACTTTTTAACAGTTCTAGTTTATCATGCATACCCCTGCATTGCAATGATTAGAATCCCTCACCCCTCATACTGATAAGTCGGCACAATCTCCTTCACGTCCTTACGGATATCACCGGTCTCTGATTTTGCGTCCTCGCCCAGCTTGTCCAGCTGCTTTTTGAACCTCTCCTCATCGAATTCAATAGGCTTCCCGATGAAAATCATTTTATTGGCGGTTTTCTTTAAGCCCTCCTCATTCATCAGAAGCTCCTCGTACATCTTTTCTCCGGGGCGCAAGCCGGTAAACTTGATTTCAATGTCCTCTCCCACCTTGTAGCCGGACAGCTTAATAAGGTTCTTAGCCAAATCCACGATTTTAACAGGTTCCCCCATATCAAGCACAAAGATTTCGCCGCCCTTCGCATAGGCTCCCGCCTGCAGCACCAAGGATACTGCCTCCGGTATTGTCATAAAATATCTGATAATGTCGGGATGCGTTACTGTTACCGGACCTCCCTCTGCAATTTGTTTTTTAAACAGGGGGATTACACTTCCGTTGCTACCCAGCACATTACCGAAACGGACTGCTACAAAATTGGTATTTGATATCTGATTCATCATCTGAACCACCATTTCACAGATTCTCTTGGAGGCACCCATAATGTTGGTAGGATTGACCGCCTTATCCGTGGAAATCAGCACAAACTTTTCCGCTCCGTACTTGTCTGCCGCCTGCGCCGTCTTGTAGGTGCCGAAAACATTATTTTTAATTGCTTCATTAGGGCTTACCTCCATCAGCGGTACATGCTTATGGGCAGCTGCATGATAAACAATATTGGGACGATATTTTTTAAAGATAGCATTCATTCGATTGGTATTACGAACCGATGCAATCAATACTACCAAATTCAGCTTGGGGTATTTACGCAGCAGCTCCTGTTGTATCTCATAGGCATTATTCTCATAAATATCTACAATAATAAGCTGTTTAGGGCTGTGTCCGGCAATCTGTCTGCACAGCTCACTTCCGATAGAACCGCCGCCCCCTGTTACCATAACAACCTTACCGCTCACATAATCAAGTACTTCTTCCGTATTTATCTGTATGGGCTCCCTTCCCAAAAGGTCTTCAATTTCTACCTCCTTCAGCTTAGACACTGACACTTCCCCATTAATCATCTGATATATTCCGGGCAGTGTCAAAAGCTTACAGCCACTTTCCTTGCAGATATCTAAAATCTCCTTCTTATTTTTGGTGTCAGAGGACGGAATCGCATAGATAATCTCCTCTACACCATACTGGGAGACAGCATCCAGTATCTTATCTCTGCCTCCTACAATGGGAACGCCCCGAAGCAGCTTGCCATGACAGCCTGCATGGTCATCAATAATACACTTTACATGAAGATTTACATACTGACTGCTTTCTATCTCCTTTAAGATAGTATTCGCTGCGGCTCCCGCTCCAATTAGCATTACATTCACCTTTTTACTGCCATTCAGCAAATCGTTTCTCTTCATATTGAGGATTCTCAAAATGCGATAGCTGAAACGAATAGCGCAGGCTAATCCAAACAGCAGGAACCAGTAAATCACATAATAGCTTCTTGGCATAACATACCCAAGTGCATAGCTGACTATCACCTGCCCTACAGAGGCACAGGTGGTGGCAAAAACAATATTTAAAAGCTCTGTTGCGCTGGCATAACGCCACACGCTCTTATAAAGCTTCCACAGTGCGAAAAACAGAAGCGTAATCACCAGATTGAAGGGGATAATATGTTCAAAGCATACCATGTATTCCTTCGGTATGCCGCTGAAGCTGAAGTCAAAACGGATATACAGTGCCGCAAAGGAAGCTACTACAATAGACATAATATCCATTAATACTAGTGCAATAATACGATTAATAGGTATTTTTAAAAAATTTTTATTCTTATTCATCATAATGTTTCCTCTCCATGCTGTAAGTAGCCTTGTTTCTTATGTGGCAGCAATTTTCACCGCACAGTTAATAATCATACCACCTGTTTATTTCAAATGCAATCAGTATTCTCCCCTAACAAAAATACTCCAGCTGCAGCTCTTGATATTGTCCTTTCATTATGCAGAAGCTGAACTGATAACTCATAGTCGCTTCACCGCTCCCTATACATATATTTTCTCTATCCCAATGAACATAACCGTCCACCAGAACATGTACTTCCATATTGCCCGATACAACCACATCATCACCGGCAACCTCCACCTCCACCTCGTCCACTCTTATCTCGTCCATGGAATCCATTTCGGCATAATCAACATCTGAATCAAATATATCCTCCAGCTCATCACTGCCAAGCTCACTTACACACTGTATGGTATAATTTTCTAATGTGTCCCAATAAAGCTTCTCAATAATATTTAAAACACTGTTATTATCAAACTGCACCTTTTAGTTCCTTCCTTAACTGATATAGAATTGCATCGCAAAATGGCGCCAATTCACCTCTGACAGGAGTATTGAATTTAGTTATCAAAGCCTGTATTTCTTCTGGGTTCTCTGTGGTAAGGGCTCCCGATGCCCAAATAGCCTCTTCTCTTGCAGCACATAAACGCTTATCATGCAGCGCCAACGTATCAATGGTATATTTAGCAGCCTCATCTGCTCCATTAGCGGCACATATATCCCCATGCGCCGTATACATAAACCTATCCTCACACCTCGCATCCAATGGCGAAATCATCAGCCCTTCATCAAATTTTTCAGCTTTTGCATGTCCACAGTGCTTTCCGTCTCCTTTCTCCCCCTGACAGGAAGCATGCAGATTACTATATTCTAAGGATAGCTTTTCATACATGGCTTTGCCCTTTGGTCTAAAATGTTCAATATGGGAATTTTCAAAGGTTATGCGGTTGCAGCAATAGCAACACAAATATTTCTGCTCTGACAACAGCGCTGCCTTTAACACATTCTTTTCCTCTGTACCATGTATATCCGCATACTGCGGCAGACGCCGATTCACATTTTTAAACCTAATCTTCCAGTCCTTTACCCTGGCAGGTTCTTCATCCTTTTGTATATGACGCATTTTATCTCCCCTTCATAATCAAAATTCTAGCTCTTACAACTGCAGGATTCTTGGAATCTGTCATTTCCTCCAGTCTGTTGACCAGCTGCTCTGCTTCGTCATATTTGCCCTGCTCTATTAACGCATACATATTTTCAATGAGTTGGTTTGTCTGTTCATTTCTATAATTGGTTCCCATATACTCTTCTAAAATTGTATTGATATCCCAGCCAATCAAGGAATTAATTCTTCGAGCAACAATATGATTCTGTTCCTCCTCCAGCTTTACAATGGCAATCTCCGAATCAGCCTCTCCAAGCACCTTGGGAGCATGTGTCGTAACAATAAACTGAATATTGGGGAATGTTCTCATCAGTGTAGGCATAACCCTCTCCTGCCAGCTGGGATGTAAATGCAAATCCACTTCATCTATCAAAACAATTCCCTCTCCCAAAAGCGGATTCTCTTCCTTTGGATTAGCAATGGCAAGCCGCCTTGCCATATCACCCACCAGAGCTGTCATGCTCTTTTCACCTTCCGAAAGCTGCTTTACACTTAATTCTATCCCTTTTTTAACAAAAATCATGTCGGTATTATCATCAGCTATCTTAATCTTAACTGCCGAAAAATCCTCGCCCAGAGTCTGCAATATTGCTAACCTTGTGGCTTTAAGCTGTTCATCTTCAAATTCCGCATTTTCAATTTTAATGCTGTATTCATATTCCTGCCTACCGCGGAACCACTCAAAAAACAAATCGAAATCTATAATACCGTCAAATGCTTCGTCACGCCATGCATCTAATTTTCCAGCAGCACCTGTATATTTTTTACGAAGCAAACGCCTGCCCTCAATATGCCGATTAATCCCATAATAAACATATATCGGCATATTTCTTTCATCAACCTGCACCAGTTGCTCCGCTTCGCCCTCCTCCGGCAGCTCATCATCTGCTTGTGCCGCAACCCATTTTCCAATGTACTGCTCTCTTATACGCTCCGAAACCCTGCGCAGCGCCTCCATGCTGTGTGTATTTTTTCCATCTATGCGTCGCCTATAGTATTCAAACTTGTCCTCGTCTATTAATATGTCCGCATAAATTTCCGTTTCAGACTCACCAAGCTTGACATCCTTCTCCTTAATCATCAGACCGCCAATCTGACCATCTTTGGCAGCCTCGCTTAATATTCTGGAAAAGATAATATTTATAGCATCCAAAATAGATGATTTTCCCATTCCATTAACACCATAGAAAATCACCGATTTCCCATAAAGCTCCAGCTGCAAATCCGATATTCCCCTGAAATTCCGCAAGGTCAATTTATCAACTTTCATTCAACTACCTCATCTATATAACCAATTATCTCTTCAATATGTTAAGTTTATCACGCATATCTTTCTATTGCAATGAGGAATCCATAGACTTTTTCCCTTTTTTGAGATATACTATAGTCTGCGAGAGCGTTTCCATAGAGTGGACGCCCGACAGTTTATGAATGGCATAGTTAAACTTATATTTTTTAGCATCGGAGTTGATATCATGAGTTTTTTTGAAGAACTTTTTGGCAATACAATTTTTATAGCTGCTGCTGTAGGTTGGATTGTAGCGCAAATACTAAAGACCCTAATCCATATGTTCTTTACCAAACAGTTTGTGGCTGAACGTCTGGTGGGAAGTGGTGGTATGCCCAGCTCCCACTCAGCAACCGTATGCGCACTGGCAACCGCCTCCTGCATCGTGTATGGTGCCGGCAGCTTTGAATTTGCCATTTCTCTTATTCTTGCCATTATTGTTATGTATGATGCCATGGGAGTTCGCAGAGAGACCGGCATTCAGGCAAAGCTGCTGAATGATATTGTACAGGCCTTTGCCGATATGGGGCAGAGCAAGCTTTCAACCAATGAAAAATTAAAGGAATTTATCGGACACACTCCCCTGCAGGTGCTTGCCGGAGCCATACTGGGAATTCTGATTGCATTTATGGTGTGCGCTAATTATTAATATTCCTTAATTTTCCACTCAGCGGTTAGACTTGACTCGCTTTATATGCTATACTGGGTCTGATGATTTATTCATTCTAGAAAGAGAGGAAATTTTATGAAAAAAATTAAAATAGGAGCAATTTTGGTAGTTTTGTCGATGGTCCTATGTGCCTGCTCCGGCGATTCTACCGAAGTTAAAAGTCCAATTATTTTGGACGAGGAACCGATTTCAACACCGGACAGCAACGTCCCAACCGATACAGACACAGAGCCGTCCATTGACGTTATAGTAGAGGACGATACCACTCCCCCCAGCCCCGGCATGGTACGCAGCCGTCTTACCAACGAATGGGTAGATGAGGAGGTAGCCAATACCAGACCTATAGCAGTTATGACCCCCAATGAGAAAGCCGCTTTTCCCCAGTACGGCTTATCCAATGCCTCCATTCTTTACGAGGCAAATGTAGAGGGGCGAATGACACGTATGCTGGCAATTTATGAGGGTTGGGATTCCTTGGAGAGAATCGGTAATATCCGAAGTCTGCGTCTGTATTATGCATACTGGGCTTTAGAATGGGATGCCTTTATTGTACATTACGGTGGTCCTTCCCTATTTATCAATGATTTGCTTTCACAGCCCACCACTCAGGATTTAGATGGCGATGCAGGTGGTGCCGATGCCGTTGCCTTCTTCCGTGACGAAAGCCGTGACAGACCTCACAACGGCTATGCGACAGGTTCGGGGCTTTATGATGCCATTACCCAGAAGGGCTACAGCCTTTCCTATCGCGGCCTGTCCGATGAGAAGCATTATCAGTTTACTGACAAAGCAAATCCCAATACCTTGGAGCAGTATGGTGCCGGTGCCAAGAACGCCACCTACATAGATATGTCAGGCTGTTATCCGTTGACAAGATGCTACTTTGAATATAATGAAGATGACGGACTTTACTATCGCTTCCAGCATCTGTCAGGTGCCTCCGATGGTCCTCATATTGATGCCGCAACCGGAGAGCAGTTAACCTTCAAAAATATTCTGGTACAGAACACCAAGCACGAGGAGCTGGGTGAGGGTTATCTTGCATTTCAATGCCACGATACCACAAGAGACGGCTGGTACTTCACCAACGGCAAGGGTATTCATGTAACCTGGGAAAAGACCTCCGATTATGGTGCTACCAGATATTATGATGACAACGGTGATGAAATTGTGATGAATACCGGCAAGACTATGGTATGTATTGTAGAGGACGGCGATTCCTTTACCTACCGCTAGCTTCTCATTCGATTAATTACGCAAAACAAACAGCAGCCAATGCAGTGACTCTTTGTCACTTCACTGACTGCTGTTATTTAAAATATCATTTCTTTATTTGCAAAACTGGTGTAAAAATCGGAATAACTTAATCGTCCGCTTTTAACCCCCTCAGCGAAATAGAGAAGGTTTTCAACACTAATCGCTGCACCTTTAATACCCCCATTAGCTGTAGAAATGTAATTCAACTGCTTTTCAAAATCTCCCTTAAGGTAAGAGGTAATAAATAAAAATGTATAAGAAGTAATTCTTGAATCAAAGTTTTTCCACCATTCGTTTGCATTCAGAGCAGGATTCCTCATAATATTTTCATTAACATATCTACTCATCTCATCCGCACAACCCCTACTGATACTAAATCCGTCCTTATAGGACTTATTATCAATAATGGTTCCGTTAGTATCATAAGATACAATTATGTCGGGTTTTCTTGAATCACCAAGCCTCATACCGCTAAACGATAATTCTTTAGTAAACAAATCTGCTGTCTGTATCTCGAATTCGCGTGCATCTGCATTTTTCTTTGCTTTTGATGCCGCATCACTATAAGCAAGATCAATAAGAACAAGATATTTATGATCAACAGTCTTAAGCTTACTTCTAACTCTATCCTTAATATCGTTGACCGTATCTTTGACGCAAGATGAACCGGGAGGAATTTTAAGTCCTTCTATTTTATCTAGCAGTTTATATTTATTACCATTTACTGCAATATCAATCCCTATGGATAACAAGCCATCTATGTGATCCCTAATGGCATCAATATCAATATTCAATTCATATCCCTCAAGGCTTTTCTGAAGTTGTTCCAAGGTCTTTTCTGTTGAAGCAAAAGCTTTTAATATGCAAGCTCTCTGGTATCTTAAATAATCCGAACCAGGAGCCTTGTTTGAAGCGAGCATTTCAAACATTACAACTCTTTCCAAACGGGGATTACTGGAATTACCCTTTGCTTTAATTAATGCCTTTTCACCAGCTCTGGTTATGGAATATGTTTGCAAAGAGGCTGTATATGTATGTCCTCTATAGGTGTCTGTAACCTCCTTATTTGAGGTTTCTACCCATTTCATCTGGCAGAGCCAGCTTGCAATACCGCGGGCATATTTGTCTGAATCACCTTCATCATTATTTCTGACATCAGACTTCTCTGTAGAAGTAATTGCCTCGCAATAATCGCACAAATACACTGCTTGCGGAATAGAAGTAAATCCCATTTCACCTTTAAAACCCAATTTGCTCCCAAGGTCAAATTTTGTCTGGTTGTCCTGCTCTTTCAGCAAACTAAGTACCCGTATGACAGGCGGATATGAGAGCAAAGCAATCGATAAAGCTTCCTTTTCCGCCGAAGACCCCTCCGCCGCATTTGCCAATCGACTACCAAGTGCCGTAATTTTACATGTGTCACTCGCTTCGACATACTCTAATAGTCCACATGAAATAGCCCATCTGATATATCCCTCCGCTGACCAATCATCAGTATATGGCTTTTTTATTGTAATTGTATTTCCTGCACAATCAATGTATGTTGCACTCCTTTGTGCGTCAATAACCGCTTGTACAATCCCCGTGCATTTAGCATCTTTTCTGCTCCCTGCGCCCGCTCCCTTTCCTTTTAACATACTATATTTCACTTCAATAACCGTCTTTGACAGCTGAGAGATAAAGCTGTTATAATCATCTTTGCTGATTAAATCATATTGAAGCAACAGTGGTAGTCTGGTATGAATCATCCAACTATTTTCCGTCGAACCAAACTCAAAAATACTTACTACCCTTTTCAGCTTTTTCAAATCTCCGGGATTCTGAACCCAACCGAAAGTACGCGTTGCCATCACCACTCCCCCTTAATAATTGGTTATTAAAACCTCTCTTGTAACAAGCTCTGTATTATGTGCCTGATAATTACTGTTATTGTAATTGTGATTTATCCTGTGAGTATGGTATTGCCTTTTCCATCTTATAAGCTCTTGATTGAGCCGCCCCTTATGCTCTACAACATTAGACAGAGCAAAATTTACACCCTGTCTGTCTAATTGATCCAATAAATCGAACAAAAAAAGATCATCATCTACAGTCCAGCCTTCAAAACCACGCCTCCCATCGTTGTAGCTTGCTGTTGTTATTCTGTATGGTGGATCTGCATATAAAAAGTCCCCATGTCCAAGAAATCTGAGATCTATATCATGAAAATCCTGACTCGAAAAGTTTATATTCTCTAATTTTTCATGAAATGTAATTAGATTTTCTCGCATTGTAGGATTAAAGCTACTACGCTCCTTGCCAAATGGATTGTTGAAGGCATGATTTCTATTAAATCTAAATTGATAGTTAAACGAATAGCACACTAAAACATACAGTTCTATGGGATTTCTCTGTTCAACGGGCATCGCATTATAATGCTCCCTAAATGCCAAATACCCTGCCTCATTGGTCATACTTAATTGCCATTCACCTATTATAGCATCTATTGAAGTCAACAGTTCATCTATTGTCAAGCGCTGAAATGCCCTATAAATATCAATCACAAAAAAATTAATATCGTTTGCAAAAATTTGGGTTGCTGTAATATTAGTACACACATCACATCCTCCGGCAAATAAATCGTACATTGTGTTTATCTGCCGAGGAAAAAACCTCATAATTTTAGGAAGCAACTTATATTTTCCACCTATATAATTAAGAGGAGATTTGTCATACAGCATATGATATCCTCCTATTTTTCAAAAAAGTATAGTTGTTCAATAACACCACCCGGTTTGGTTCCGGCATTGCTGTATCTACGATAATCTATTTCATAAAGATGGAATGTATTCGGTTGTGCATACTCCCGACACAATGCAGATAATCGTTCAGTGGATAATAAGCCCTCATTATTGTAACTAATTAAGACATAACGAACCTGAGCATTTTCTATCATTCTCCTGAACGCCCCCTCAACTCCTCTTACCGTACAAAAATCAGAACGCTGATGCCGATAGTCTCGCATACCTGTTACCCCATGAATATCAGGCTCATCATAAGCAGCGATTGTTTCAAGTACATGGTAATTGGGCAGATACTGCCTTGAATTATATGGTGGGTCTGCATACAAGAGATCACCCACAATATTCTGTTCTGGCAACAGTTCATCACAATTCTTATTATAAAATGTGGCGTTTCCTCCATTCATTACGATTTGAGGCTGTTTCAATCTGATTGTATGATAGGTTCTCGCATCCCAATGCTTTAAATACGCTCCATATACTCCTGCTATATTACTCACATATGGGACTGCACTAATCAAAGCCGCCAGCAGATAAAAATATTCATTTTCATTTATAAGATGTTCACTTCTCCACTTCTCTATGGTAATTCGAATAATATCTATCTTTATGGCATTCTTGCTTTGAAAATACATGCGTGTATTTTCATCATGAGGAGAATAATGCTGATAAATAAAACAATCTTCAATATTTATATTCGCATCTTCTAATGTCAAATTGTTTAAAAACTCAATCGGGTTATGGATACCAAGATTATTAAAAGTAGGGGGCTGATTTAATGCGGTTGTACCCCTGCATAAGGCATAACAAAAATACATTATATCATTTCCGATAACATTATAATTTCTTGCCTTTAAGTATGCTGAAACAACACCACTCCCTGAAAATACATCTATAATTGTATTAACATTCTGAGTTGATGTCCGAATAACCTTCTCTATATCTGTTAATAAATTGGTTTTCCCTCCAATGTATCTCATAAGTGCCACGTCCTTTCTATAGCCTTTTCTTCACCAAAGGCTCATTATTTACGGGCATTTTACAATAAACACCTTTCAGCCTCACCTACTTAGTACAATTTTACTCCTTACCGCCAAGTCCCAATCTGTTGATGGCAGAAAAAATTGCTCTTACAGATGCCCTTGTAATATTGGAGCTGACTCCTACTCCATAGGTAACACTTCCTGTATTATTATCCAAAAGATGAATATAGGCAGCCGCCTGGGAATTTGCACCACTCTGCAATGCATGCTCCTCATAGTCCAATATCTTAATGGCAATCCCCAGTTCATGGGAAAGTCCTCTCTGAACCGCATCAATGGGACCATTTCCAATTGCCTCAAAGGTCTTCTCCTCACCATGGTCTGTATAAACCACTGTAACCCTTGTATCGAACTCAGACTGAACGGAACCACTCAAATCATCAACCTTAAGTCTGCGGAAATGAATGGGTTCCTTCTTATTCAAATATTCTGCACGGAAGCATTCCATAATCTGGTCGGGGGATACCTCTCCCTGCTTCTCTGAGATTTCCTGAATCACATTGGCAAATTCCTTATGCATTGCCTTGGGCAGCTTGAATCCAAAATATGTATCCATGATAAAGGCAACTCCACCCTTGCCGGACTGGGAATTGATGCGTACAATGGGTTCGTACTCTCTTCCGATATCCGCCGGATCAATAGGCAGATAAGGCACCTGCCATATTTCGCTGCCTCTCTCCTTCATCGCCTGCACGCCCTTGTTGATAGCGTCCTGATGAGAGCCCGAAAAGGCAGTAAATACCAGCTTGCCCGCATAGGGGTGTCTCGGGTGAATAGGCAGCTTGCAGCAGCGCTCGTATATTTCAATAATTTCATTGATATGCTCAATATTCAGCATGGGATTGATTCCCTGTGAAAACATATTGTAAGCAATATTCAAAATATCCACATTTCCGGTACGCTCACCATTGCCAAACAGTGTACCCTCCACACGGTCCGCTCCTGCCAGCATGGCAAGCTCTGCACTTGCAACGCCTGTTCCTCTGTCATTATGAGGGTGTATGCTGACAATGATGCTCTCTCGATTATCCAAATGCTTAATCATCCACTCAATCTGGTCTGCATATACATTAGGCGTATTCATCTCCACCGTAGATGGTAGATTGATAATCATGGGATTCTCGGGAGTAGGCTCCCATGTCCTGGAAACGGCATTACAGATTTCCAATGCATAATCAAGCTCCGTCCCGGTAAAGCTCTCAGGAGAATATTCCAAAATAATCTTACCGGGAAATTTCTCTGCCCTTTCCTTAACCATCTGCGTACCCTTTACCGCAATCTCAGTAATATGCTCCCTATCCATATGGAACACTACATCTCTTTGCAGGGTGGACGTCGAATTATAAATATGTACAATCGCCTGCTTGCAGCCCTCGATGGCTTCAAAGGTTCTGTCAATTAATTCCTCCCTGCATTGGGTCAGAACCTGCACTACTACATCATCGGGAATCAGCTTACGGTCCACCAGCTGTCTGAGAAAATCATACTCAATCTGACTTGCCGCCGGAAATCCGATTTCAATCTCTTTAAACCCCAGTTTAATCAAGAATTGGAACATCTCAATCTTCTCTTCCACTATCATAGGGTCAATTAACGCCTGATTGCCATCACGCAAATCTACACTACACCATATAGGTGCCTTTGTAATCTCCTTATTGGGCCATTCTCTCTCCGGATAATTTACCACCGGATTTTTACGATATCTTTCATAATTTAACATAACTGCCTCCAAAAGTAACAGCTCATCCACAGGATGAGCTGTCTTGTTATTCTCCCAGTCCGCTTTCTACTGCTGCAACCAAGGTTTCAAGCGCCTGTTCTTCATCTTCGCCTTCACAAACAAATTCAATTTCATCTCCACATTTCACACAAGCACCAAGAACACTTAAGACACTCTTGGCATTTGCCGTATTTTCACGGAACGAAAATGTAATTAATGACTTAAACTGCATCGCTTCCTTACACAGAATGCCTGCCGGCCTCAAATGCAGGCCTGTGGGATTCTTGATAATTACTTTCTGCCTTACCATATAGCCCTTCCTCCAATTCCTATATCATCTATATTCTGCTTGATGTCAAACATCATTCTTCCCTTTAATATACTATAATAATAGCATGATTAGCATTCAACCACAAGCAATTTTTATTGCCCGTCCTTCCTCTGGATAGTCACCTGCACTGTAACCTCATTCTTCACAATAATCTCCTCCGAAAGATTAAAGGTGATAGGAATAGAGTAAACTCCTTCCGCAAGCTCCTGAAGCTCTCGCTCCTCCATCCACGCCGCTATATCCACCACGCCGTTCACTGCCGCCTGTCGCAGCGGGTCTATCTGTGCTGCCAAGCCTTCTACCTCCAAAGAGTAGCCTTCTATATCTTCCGGCATGCTAGCGTTGAAATTCTGCGGCAGATTGATAATACTGATATTCTGAGGCGGTATAATCAAGGTCTTTCCCACCTTCGGCTCAACATATGCCACCGCCGCGATTCTTCCATTATAGGAATTGTCTGCAAGCCTTATATTATCCGGCAGATACTCTCTGATATTTATCACTGCGGACACACTTTCAGTAGCACCTGTAAGATTCAGCTCCTCCGCAGGGATACTTATCTTGTTCACATTAGCAAGTGCAGCAGGTACTCCCGCTATCTTTACCTCTGAGGGCGTACTTTCTGTCACGCCCGTTGCCATATAGCCCTCGGCAGGTACTCCCATGACCTTCAATTCAATGGGCACATCCTTCGTAGCAAGCACACTGACTGACATATGCACATAGTCCACATTTTTCACCAAATTATCCTGCTTTACCTCATTATCATCCTGATCGTATAACTTGATTTCCACATTTGCTGATAAATCGGTGGTTGCACCACTCACGTCAATCTCAACCTTTGCGTAGCTTACCCTTTCCACCGCAGACTCAGGACCCGTTATCTCAATCATAGTCTGATCCGGCGATGCATTGGCTATCATATGTTCAGCCGCCACCTCGCCTATAGTATTATGCCGCAGCTTCACCCACTTGCTTGCCTTATCCTCTACGCTCAAACGCACTACATCATGATTGCCTTCTATGGAAACAGTATCTCCGGTCTGCACATAATAGCTGATTGCAATGGTATTAATATCTGTCAGTTTACTTACATCGGCTTCTGCAACAATATCACTTGCCCTTAACTGTGCAATAATATTTCGCGGTGCCTCTACTGTGACACGCACCACATCAGTATTATCAAGCACCTCATATACCTTGTTCTCCTGTTCCAAAAGCTCTGTATTTATCAAATTTACACGAATGTTGCTAAAGGAGGTGGTATCCTTAGGATTATTTATTGTCACCACCAAAAACCAAAGTATAAACGCAAGTACCAAGGAAGCAAGCTTTAACCCTAAATTATGCGTTAATTTTTTCTTCATTTTTAGCCTTGCTCCTTCCCTTCCATTTACGCCTGAATTTGCTGTCATCTGTCTCCTTCATCAGTATCTGGCGCATACGGCTTCGCAGCTCCTCAGCATCCAGATTTCTGTCAAGCTCTCCCTCATAAGCTATACTAATTCTGCCGGTCTCCTCAGATACAATAATTGTGAGAGAATCCGTCACCTCTGAAATACCCACGCCTGCACGATGTCTTGTTCCCAGTTCCTTGCTCAGTCCCAGATTATCAGAAAGCGGCAGATAACAGGTTGCCGAAACCACTCTGTTGCCGCTTATGATAACGGCGCCGTCATGCAAGGGCGTATTATGCTCAAATATATTAATCAACAGCTGACTGGTAACTAGACCGTCTATATCAATGCCTGTCCTTTCATAATCCTTAAGGGATACATCTCTGGCAATCACAATCAGGGCTCCCGTTTTCACCTTGCCCATCTCCACACATGCCTTGACGATTTCGTTAATAGTCTTCTCAGAGAAAAGCCCTTCCTCACTTCTACCGGAAGAAAAAGGCAGGACACTCTTCCAAAGGCTTTTATTTCCCAGCTCCTCCAGCGCCTTTCTAAGCTCCGGCTGCAATACTACAATCAAAGCCGTCACCGCAAAGCCGAGAATATTCTGAGCCATCCAAAGGATAGTATACATCTTAAAGAAATATGCCAAAAGTAAAAATACGCAGATGACTATTAAGCCCTTCAACAGTGCCCACGCACGGGTCTTTTTCATCCATGTCAAAATATAGTACAGCAAAAGGGCGATAATTAATATTTCAAGTATGTCGCCAAAATCCATTGTTGTGCTATATATACTATATCTTTTCAGGTAGTTGGATATCTTGTCAAGCCACTGCATTTTTTCATCAATCCCTGCTTAATTTTTTCTTTGTCCTAATTACAAATCCTCGTAATCTTCAATACTATCCTCTGTCATACTGCTGTTGATGGTTACGCTCCGTCCACCGTTTGCATATTCATTTCGGTGGCTGTATGCTCCCTGCCCTTTCTGTCTGCCATAGGAATCGTCTCCTCTGGCAACAGAGGTATGCTCTGTGACAACGCTTCGCGTAGTGCTTCTGGTACCCGTACCTCCTGTACTTCTTCCCGCAGGTGCGGCAGGTCTCCTCTGGGTATTAATTTTTTTCACTGTCTTGGTAGGTGCCGCCACCGTCATCTTAGGTACTGCCTTCACATAGTAATAGTACTCATCATCTTCAAACTGTGTCTTCTCCGTCCTACTGTAATCCACACAGAACCGGAAAAATTCTATTACCTTTGCCACTAAAACTGCCACAATAGAACCCAAAACTGCGTTCAACACAGAAATATTCGTATCATAAAGCAAATCACCGATTAGCAGAATCACCAAATCAATCATGGCACCCGCCACCATGGCGATAGTCCACGAATAATCCACCGCCATTCTTCTGATGAGATAAACCACAATCACCGTAATGGCAAACGCAGTCACCGTAACGAGCATCGCTCTATTATCAAGAATACCGTCAATAATCAGACGTATCTTGGCAACAGCCTCCTCTGCACCCATGGTGCCGATTGTACTGGCGCTGTTTACAACCGTCATCAGCAGATAATATACAATCACACCGCAGCCTACAGACACTGCAGAAACAGGTGTACCTATCAACCCCATAGCAACGGGAATAACATACGGCAGTTTAAACAGAAACAGAAGGGGCGTCAAAACTACCACCAAGGAATCCTTGGGGCTGAATCTGAAAAACAGCAGGAACATCAAAAGGTACACGCACAGCCCTACCAACGCCACCTCCATGGACAACGCATACATATGCAGCAGACTGAATAACGCTGACAAAAGAAGCATGCAGCCCATAGGCAAAAAGGAACACATCAGAGAAACAATCAGCACAATCGCTATATTATCCAACCTTGTCATATATCCCATTTGCCCGTTTATGGTGTTAAACACAATAAAGGCAAGCAAAAACTTAGCTATCGGAAGGATAAATACCTCATTTTTGCTATATATCAATTTTATCTTTTCTCTTAACTCCAGTAAACCAGTCATTCTTTCCTCCAAGCTGCCGCCTTTTACTTACGGGTATTATACATGGCATTCAGCTTCTTTAAATTATGATAATAACATTTTAAGCTTTTTTTAGCTTTGGCATAGCGATAAGAGCAGATTATATACGAAAGTGAACCATAAACCACTACTGTCACACCATAATAAATCAGCACGCTCCGTGCAAAGCCTATCAAATCCATTTTGTAAATATCCTGCATGAAGGTCTCAAAATCATACAAAATAAACAACGCAAATACGATTGCGAAAGCAATGGTAGCACACAAAACGGATTTCAATACCTGAATGGCAATGTAGTCACTACGGAAATAATTACCGATTTTCAGATTCTTCTTGCCTTCCTTCTCCTCATATGACGCCATTTTCGTCATCAATATGATTCTCTTTTCATTTAACATAAAATAATTCTCCTAGAGAAATCTCATTTTGGGATTGTCTTTGTCTGCTCTTTTGGGCGTAGAATCCAGCTGAACCTTTTCCGGAGTCATCGCCCTTTTAAAGCCCATGGTCATATCGTATTTACACTTTTCACAATATCTTCCCGAGCGGATAGGTGCTCCACAGGCTTCACAGCTTAAGCGGATAGCAGAATTCTCTGTAACCTCCAGACGCTCCTCGCGAAGCCATTGCTGAATCTGTGAAGTCGGTACATCGCATGCTTCAGACACCTGCTGCATCATCACACCCGGATTGGCACGGATAAATTCCTTAACCTCCTGAAACTTCTGCTCCATTTCCTCCCTGCAAGCCTGACACAACAATGGACCGTTCACATAATTAAAAAGACGTGAGCAGCGTCTACAGTTTCTAACATTCATACTATTCACCATATCCTTTCCGGCACCTGCTACCCTGTCAGGCACAGGTACAACAATCTAAATTCCCTCTCCAGTGGCAAGAGTAATAAAATATATGTTCTGCACCCCCTGCTCTCTGAGAGCCATACTTATCTCATCAATAGTACTTCCGGTTGTGTATATGTCATCTACCACTATAATCGTATTTAATTTTACATCATTTTGTGCAACAATGAAAGCCTTTTTCAAATTATTTTGACGTTCTTTAGGATTTTGCCGCTTTAGAGGCATGGTATTTTTGACCCGTATCAGTAATTTGTCATAAACAGGTATATTCATGTACCTTCCAATTACCTCAGCCAACAGCCCCGACTGATTATAACCCCTTTTTCTTTCGCGCTTTCTATGCAGAGGAACCGGCACCAGTGCATCAGGTGACACATTTCTTATAAAATCTCCCAGAAGAGCTGCCATCTCTTCTCCAAAGAACTCAGCATATTCCCGCCTCCCGCCGTATTTAAAACGATAAATGGAATCGGCAGCGCTTTGGTATTCATAGAGCGACCTTCCACGAACAAACTTATGCTCCAAGCTTTTACAGTCACTGCAAAGCTCTTGCTCCCGCAACAGCTTTTTTCCGCACCGCATACACCACGGCGGAGTCAGGGGCTTTAGCTTTTTCATACAATTTAAGCATATCCTTTCCCCATAGGGACGTACAATGTCATCACAGACCGGACAGCGCAGCGGAAAAAGCAGCTGCATACCAATCTCTTTTATTCTGCCCTTTTTCATTGGTCCTCCTTATCGGACCTTCTCCTCATCAATTTCTATAAGCCTTTGTGTCAGTGCAGTATACCGCCTGTTCTCACTTACATTGTCAATCATGCTCCGCACCGTTTCACTGCTGCCCAAGATAGTAACACAGCTTTTCGCCCTTGTAATGCCCGTATACAAGAGATTGCGGTTAAACAGCATTCTGGGTCCTCCCAATAGAGGAAGAATCACCGCCGGATACTCGCTTCCCTGTGCCTTGTGTATGGTAATGGCATAAGACAGCTCAAGCTCCTCCAGCAGCGAAAAAGGATAAGTCACCCTGCGCTGCTCATCATACTCTACTACCATACAAGAGCCTGTCTCGTTGATTTCTATAATTCTACCCATATCCCCATTGAAAATTCCCATACCCTTGTCAATGGGGATACCGTAACGGCTGACAACCTCCCACTCCAGCTGATAATTATTTTTAATCTGCATAACCTTGTCGCCCTCGCGATACACAGTATCCCCGCTTATATGTTCCCTCTTGCGGGCATCCGGCGGATTCAGATATCTTTGTAAAATAGCGTTAAGCGACTCACAGCCAAGGCTGCCCTTTCGCATGGGAGTAAGCACCTGAATATCAAAGGGAGTTGCGCCCACATATCGGGGCAGCTTATCCTGCATAAGCTGTATCATATGTTTGTATATGACATTAACGTCATTTCTCTCAAGCAGGAAAAAATCACGGGATTTATTATCTAAAGAAATCTGTTCCCCCTGATTGATTCTATGTGCATTGACAACAATGTCACTTTCTCCCGCCTGCCGGAAAATCTTCCGCAAAACCACCATAGGGAAGCAACCGCTGTTCATAATATCACGGAGCACCTGCCCCGGGCCTACACTGGGCAGCTGATTCACATCACCCACCAGTATCAATCTGGTACCCGGCATCACCGCCCGCAAAAGTGCCTGAAAGAGTTGAATGTCAACCATCGACATTTCATCAATAATAATCACATCTGCCTCTAACGGATTATCCTCATTGCGCTCAAAGCTAACCCTTCTGCTGTCCTCATCGGAGAGGGCACTGTTCAACTCCAACAATCGATGAATGGTCCGTGCCTCGAACCCTGTTGCTTCCGTCATTCGCTTGGCAGCTCGCCCGGTGGGCGCCGCCAGAAAAATGTCAAGTCCCTCTGCCTCAAAGTACCGAATAATCATATTAATGGTGGTAGTCTTACCTGTTCCCGGTCCTCCGGAAAGAATAAACAGTCCATTTTGAATACATCGAAACACTGCCTGAAGCTGCAGCTCGTCCACTTCCATCTGTAAATCCTTCGCCTGCTTTTCCAGACGCTTGAAAATAGCCGCCTCCTCTGCCGGAACAGCCTCCGCCGACCGCATGGGAATATTCAGCTGATGAAGCATTCTGGCACAATTCAGCTCCGCATAATAATAGGAAGAAGCAAAGACACAATCTCCCTTTATAACCACCTTTTTGTCCATCATCATATTGTCAACCTGAGGACGAATATTCTCCTTGCCCACTCCCAGCAGTGTTTGTGCCCTGTCAAGGAGAATGTCCATGGGCAGATAACAATGGCCTTCTCCCACAGCTCCCTGAAGGGTATAAAGAATACCGCTTCTAATACGATAATCAGAATCCGTATGAATACCTATCCTTGCCGCTATTTCATCTGCCATCTTAAAACCCACGCCATGAATATCCTCTGCCAGACGATAAGGATTTTCCTTCATGACTCCATAAAGCTCCATGCCGTAGGTCTCGTAAATCTTTACCGCCAGTGTATTAGAGATGCCATACTGTCCTAAATAGACAAGAGCTTCCCGTAAGTCCTTTTTCTCCTCCACCTGTACGGCTATTTCTCTTGCCATGCGTTCGCTGATGCCCTTTATCTCTGCAAGGCGTTCCGGCTCCTGCTCAATAATACGAAAGGTATCATCACCAAACCTCTTAACAATACGTGCCGCAAGTGCCGCTCCCACACCCTTCACTGCTCCAGAGCCTAAATATCGCTCCATGCCGGCGCTATCCTTGGGTGCTACCGTTTGATAGCTGTTTATCTTAAACTGTCTGCCATAGACCGGATGCTCCACATAATCTCCCCCGGCTGCAATATTCTCCCCCTGAGTCAATCCCTTGCACATACCTACACAGGTGATTTCATCACCGTCTGCCACCAAATTCAAGACAGTATATCCATTTTCTTTATTTTGAAAAACAATATGCTCTACATAACCATTAATTTCTTCCATTAAACCTGCACCATTTTCATTGACTTTGGGAAAACTCCGATTCGGAAAGCTAGAAAAGTGCCGCCTGAAAACGGCACTTCTTAGAAAATCACCTTATATCCGACAGTCTATATCTCCTGATTATCCAATCCATAATTGCGCCTCATCTGCTCATAAAGCATTTGAGCCAATCCCAGACTGTTCTGCTCTGTAGACTCCTCCGCAATGCTCTGAATCATCTGATCCTTATAATAATCCAGCATATTGGTGGTAGAAGCCGTACTGTTCTCGCTCTCAGGAATCGTCTTCATCATTTCCTTAAACATCTGCTCCAAAAAGTACGCCTCAAACTGCTTGCAGGCGTCCATCAGTTCTTCGTCCGTTGCCTTAGAATAGTCGGATTTCAACTGTTCCTCCAGCTTAGAAGCAGACTGATTGGAGGCAGAAGTATATATATTGTTGTAAGCAGAGGTAATATTGCTAATATCCATTTTTTCTCCCTTCGTTCATGCCTTCCGCGCCCTACGACAACCTGCGTAGGCGCACTCCGTGCGGGCATTCACCAGTTCATGCCTTCCGCGCCCTACGACAACCTGCGAAAACGCACTCCGTGCGGGCATTCACTAGTTCATGCCTTCCGCGCCCTACGACAGCCTGCGTAGGCGCACTCCGTGCGGGCATTCACCAGTTCATGCCTTCCGCACCCTACGACAACCTGCGTAGGCGCACTCCGTGCGGGCATTCACCAGTTCATGCCTTCCGCACCCTACGACAACCTGCGTAGGCGCACTCCGTGCGGGCATTCACTACGGGCTTCGCCCTTCGTTCATGCCTTCCGTTCGCCAAGTACATAATTCGCTCTGTAAACAGGCGAATTATGTGTTTGGCTCACTTACCTTCGCAGGTTATTGGCCTGCTGTAGCATTTCATCAGATGCTGTGATTGCCTTGGAATTTAATTCGTAAGCACGCTGTGCTACAATCATATTTACCATCTCATCAACCACCTGCACATTGGAGCCTTCCAAATAGCCCTGTATTACATTGGTTTTCTCTACAGCATTGTTGGTAGCCTCGTTAATCGCCTGTCCGCTTGCTGCAGTCTGTTGGTAGAGACTGTCTGCCAGCTTATCAAGTCCATTGGGATTATTGAATTGAAATACGCCAATCCGTATTCCTATGGGCTGAGGATTGTTGCTTGCATCAGGATAGCACAGCTCGCCTTCCTTTGACACCTCTATTCTGCTGAGAACATAATCATTATTCAAAACAATAGGCTTCCCCGTGGAATCCAAAACCGGCAGACCATCGGAGGTCGCCAACATATTACCGTTGGTTGCCAAAGTAAACTTAAAATCACCATTTCGGGTATAGTATGTATTACCGTCCTCCCCCCGCACAGCGAAGAATCCCTTGCCGTCTAGAGCAAATGCAGTGTCACTTTCACTTGCCAGCATATTCCCCGTCTTGAAAACAGAGGAAATAGAAGCATTGCGCACGCCTAAACCCACCTGTGCGCTGCCGGGCTTGCTGTCACCATTGGCAGAAGTGGTCTTGGTCTGTATATTTTGATATAAGAGACTTTTAAATTCGTTTATCTGAGTCTTATATCCTGTGGTATTTACATTCGCCAAATTGTTGGCAATAGTATCAACATTGGTCTGTTGTGCAATCATTCCTGTTGCTGCTGTCCATAAACTCCGTACCATAATTTACCTCCCGCGCCTTAAACAGACATATTCAGCCTACTGCAATATATAACCTACTGTACTCTGCCCAACTGATTTACTGCAATGTCTAACGAGCTGTCATAGGTCTGTATAATCTTCTGATTGGATTCATAGGCTCGTGTAATGGTTATCAAATTCACCATCTCAGAAACAGTCTGCACATTAGACATCTCCAGCCACCCCGAATTGATGGTTGCATTGGCTGTTGTCAACCTTGCTCCCTCCAAGGGCTGATAATAGGTCTCCCCATACTTTTCGAGATAATCATAGTCCTCAAAATCCGCCACCTGAATCTGTGCCACATTTACTCCGTCCTGTGAAATCACTCCCGTACTGCTGATTGAAGAATCCTTCAGAGTATTCAAACGAATTCTGCGATTCTGAGTATCCAGCACATAATCTCCGTCCTGTGTAACCAGATATCCCTCTTTATTTAGAGTAAACTGCCCCGCACGAGTGTATTTTGTGGAAGTCTCTCCTGCCTTATTGGTAAACTCTACAGCAAAAAAGCCTTCTCCTGACAATGCCAAATCATAGGTATTGCCGGTGTTGCGAAAAGAGCCCTGTGTAAAGTCGGTATAATTCTCACCGATTTTCACACCGGGATTGTTAATACCTGTTCGTTGTACATTCATAACCCCCACAGAGGCGTCCTTGATTTTCACTGTCAGAATATCGTCAAAGGACTGGCTGGTAGAGCCTTCCTTCTTAAAGCCAACAGTAGAAGCATTAGCAAGATTGTTGGTCATAATGTCCATTCTGTTCTGTTCATTCATCAAGCCTGTATATGCTGTATATAATCCCTTAAGCATACGTCACCTCTTTCTCTCATGTGGGTCTTAATCATTCTCCGGCTGTCAAAGCATTGATAACAGCCTCATTATCACCCATTAATTATCACGATAACCTGAAAGGAACTCCACATACTTGCCTGTACCAATGGCAACGGCAGTCATGGGGTCTTCTGCTGTCATGGTATTGATACCTGTTCTTGCGGAAATCAAATCCTCTAAGCCTCGTAACAGGCTTCCGCCCCCGGTAAGCACGATTCCTCTGTCGGCAATATCTGCTGCCAGCTCCGGAGGGGTCTTCTCCAAAACGCTGTGAATTGTCTCCACAATCTGTGCTGTTGTCTCACGCAGCGCTTCCTCAGTCTCCTCGGAGGATACTTTTACCGTCTTAGGCAGACCTGTCACCAGATTACGACCTCTTACGTCCATATAGTCTACTTCCGGTCTCTTATAGGCTGAACCTATTTTAATCTTCAAATCCTCTGCGGTTCTTTCACCTATCAGAAGATTATGCTTCTTACGCATATAACGTACAATCGCCTCGTCGAAATCGTCTCCTGCAATCTTGATGGAAGCACTGACAACCGTACCTCCCAGAGAAATCACCGCAATATCAGAGGTTCCTCCTCCGATATCCACAATCATGTTGCCACAGGGCTTGGATATATCAATACCCGCACCGATTGCTGCTGCAATAGGCTCCTCAATAATAGACACTTCCTTGGCACCGGTCTGATAGGTTGCATCTTCAACCGCCTTCTTCTCAACCTCGGTCACACCGCTGGGTACACATACCGCAATACGCGGTCTGCGGAAGGTTCTTCTTCCCAATGCCTTCTGAATAAAATATTTCATCATCTTCTCTGTAACGGTATAATCAGAAATAACACCCTGACGCAGAGGACGTACTGCCACAATATTACCCGGTGTTCTTCCAAGCATCAGGCGCGCGTCCTCACCGATTGCCTTAATCTTGTTGGTATCCCTGTCAAAAGCCACAACTGACGGCTCCTTTAAAACAACACCCTTTCCTCTAATGTAAACAAGAATGCTCGCCGTTCCTAAATCAATTCCGATATCTGTGCACTGCATAAGCCTTTATACCCCTTTCTGATGGTATCTATTTCAATTTTTATTACGCAAAGTCATACATATTTTATTATAACCGAAATTCTTCCATTTTCATAGGGGCTTTATAAAAATTTAAAAAAAATTATGCAGGAAAGAGAACGGCTCCGTCCGTTCTTTTTCCTGCGTCCATGCTCTTTCATTTTAAATATCTGTTTATCGGAATCATAAGTATTATCGGCACAAGCGTCAAATTACTTTAGGGCTGTTTTTAGCCTTTTCCAACATTTTTTTCACATAATACCCTGTATAGGAGCCTTGGCTCTCGGCAATCTCCTCCGGCGTTCCCTGTGCAATCACCGTTCCTCCCCTGTCACCGCCCTCAGGTCCGATGTCAATGATATAATCCGCCGTCTTGATAACGTCAAGATTATGCTCAATAACCACCACCGTATTGCCGCCGTCCGTGAGTCTGCGCAGAATCTCCACCAGCTTGTGTACATCGGCAAAATGCAGTCCCGTGGTCGGCTCGTCCAAAATATAGATAGTCTTGCCGGTGCTTCTGCGGCTAAGCTCTGTGGCAAGCTTGATTCTTTGGGCTTCACCGCCGGAAAGCTCTGTGGAGGGCTGCCCCAGCTTGATATAGGACAAGCCCACATCATGCAGGGTTTCTATCTTTCTTCGGATAGAGGGAAGATTTTCAAAGAAGCCCAATGCCTCCTCCACTGTCATATCTAAAACATCAAAAATACTCTTGCCCTTATATTTCACGTCCAAGGTCTCTCGATTGTAACGCTTGCCGCCGCATACCTCACAGGGCACATAAACATCAGGCAGAAAGTGCATCTCTATCTTGATAATACCGTCACCGCCGCAGGCCTCACAGCGTCCGCCCTTCACATTAAAGCTGAAACGCCCCTTCGTGTAGCCCTTTGCCTTTGCGTCTGCAGTGGAAGCAAACAGGTCCCTTATCTGGTCAAACACACCTGTATAGGTAGCCGGATTGGAGCGCGGAGTTCTTCCAATCGGTGACTGGTCAATGGCAATCACCTTATCCAACTGCTCCAAGCCCTGAATTTCTTTGTGTTTGCCCGGAATACATCTGGCGCGGTTCAAATCCCTTGCAAGATGCTTATATAGAATCTCATTTACCAGCGAGCTTTTACCGGAGCCGGACACTCCCGTAACACAGGTCATAACACCCAACGGGAACTTCACATCAATATTTTTCAGATTATTTTCCTGCGCGCCGCATACCTTGATATACCCTGTGGGCTTTTTACGCTTTTCAGGTACAGGTATGCATACCCTTCCGCTCAAATATTGGCCTGTTATGGATTCCGGTATCTTCATAATCTCCTCTGCCGTACCGCAGGCTATCACTTCTCCACCGTGGGAGCCTGCGCCCGGTCCGATATCCACAATATAATCCGCAGCCAACATGGTATCCTCATCATGCTCCACCACAATCAGGGTATTTCCTAAATCCCGCAGATTTTTCAAGGTGTTGAGAAGCTTATCATTGTCTCTCTGATGCAGACCAATGCTGGGCTCGTCCAAAATATAGCACACTCCCACTAAGCCGGAACCAATCTGGGTCGCCAGCCTGATACGCTGCGCCTCACCGCCGGAAAGCGTGGCAGTGGCTCTGGACAGGGATAAATAATCCAGTCCTACATCTATCAGGAAGCCTACTCTGGCACGGATTTCCTTCAGCACCTGACTGCCGATAAGCTGCTGCTGCTTGGTCAGCTGCATATTCTGCAGGAAATCAAAGAGCTGTAAAATTGACATTGCTGTCACTTCATAAATATTCTTATCACAGACAGTTACTGCCAGTGCTTCCTTCTTAAGTCGCATACCCTTACACTCCTTACAGGGTGTAATGCGCATAAAGGTCTCATATTCCTGCTTAGAGCTTTCAGAAAAAGTCTCTTTATATTTACGCTCTACATTGCGAATAAGTCCTTCAAAGGCTATAGGGTATACTCCCTTGCCACGCTGCCCCGTGTAATGAACCTCCACCTCTTTGCCGTTGGTTCCATAAAGCAGAATATTTTTTATTTTGTCAGGATATTCCTCGAAGGGCGTATCCAAATCAAACCCGTACTCCTTACAAAGCGCCTGTAAAATGGCATTGGTAAAGCTGGACTTATCTGCACAGGACTGCCAGCCCATAACAGAAATAGCACCTTGATTAATACTCAGACTCTTATCGGGAATCATCAAATCCGCATCAAATTCCATCTTATAGCCCAAGCCTACACACTCCGGACAGGCACCAAAGGGATTGTTGAAGGAAAAGCTCCTAGGCTCCACCTCACTGATGCTGATACCGCAATCCGGGCAGGAAAAGCTCTGGCTGAAATTCATAGGCTCCCCGCCAATGATGTCCGCCACAAGCAACCCATCTGCCAATGCCAGCACATTCTCAATGGAATCTGCCAGACGGCGCTCAATTCCCTCCTTCACCACCAGTCTGTCCACAACAATATCAATGTTGTGCTTAATATTTTTGTCCAGTGTAATTTCCTCTGTCAGCTCATAAAGACTTCCGTCAATACGTACACGCACATAGCCGCTCCTTGCAGCACGTTCCAACACCTTGGCGTGTTCACCCTTACGTCCGCGGACAACAGGGGCTAACAGCTGTAGCTTGGTTCCCTCACCCAATGCCATAATCTGGTCTACCATCTGGTCTACGCTTTGCCTTGCAATCTCCCTGCCGCACTTAGGGCAGTGGGGAATACCGATTCTGGCATATAGCAGACGAAAATAATCATAAATCTCCGTAACCGTTCCCACCGTAGAACGGGGATTCCTGTTGGTAGATTTCTGGTCTATGGAAATGGCGGGAGAAAGCCCTTCGATACTCTCCACATTAGGCTTCTCCATCTGTCCCAAAAACATACGGGCATAGGAGGACAATGACTCCATATAGCGTCTTTGTCCCTCCGCATAAATGGTATCAAAGGCGAGGGAGGACTTACCCGAACCGGACATACCGGTCAGAACCACCAATTCATTTCTGGGAATGTCCACATTTATATTTTTCAGATTATGCTCCTGCGCCCCGCGGATTCTGATATATTCCCGCGGACGCATTTTCTTTACTTCTTCCATGATGTACCTCTTTTCTTACTATGTCCTTTCTATATTGTCAGTCTCAAAGGTCATACCTGTTCTGAGGCTTCCGCTCATTCCTCATCAAGCCCCTGTAGCTTCTGCTTTAATTCAATCATCTTATCACGCAGCTCTGCCGCCGCCTCGAAATTCAAATCAGCAGCCGCCTTCTGCATTTTCTTCTGAATATCCGCAATCAGCTTCTCCAGCTCCTTACGGTTCATGGATTCAGGATCCTTCTCAAAGCGCAGCTCCTCCTTAGCAATCACCTTGGAAATACTGATTAAATCGCGGACTGCCTTTTTGATTGTCTGAGGCGTAATGCCATGCTCCTCATTATACTTCATCTGAATCTCACGTCGTCTGTTAGTCTCGTCCAAGGCAGCCCGCATGGAATCCGTAATGGTATCAGCATACATAATAACATGACCCTCGGCATTTCGCGCTGCACGCCCGATTGTCTGAATCAATGAGGTCTCGCTTCTAAGAAAGCCCTCCTTATCCGCGTCCAAAATTGCCACCAGAGATATCTCAGGAATATCCAAGCCCTCCCTCAACAGATTGATACCCACCAGCACATCAAACACATCAAGGCGCATATCCCGGATAATCTGCGCGCGCTCCAGTGTATCAATATCCGAGTGCAGATATTTTACGCGAATACCTACCTCCTTCATATAATCCGTAAGGTCCTCAGCCATGCGCTTCGTCAGAGTAGTAATCAAAACCTTATTGTGTTTCTCCACTTCCTTATTGACCTCACCAATCAGGTCATCAATCTGCCCCTCCACAGGGCGCACCTCCACCTCCGGGTCTAAAAGCCCCGTAGGACGGATAATCTGCTCCGTTCTGAGCAGTTCATGCTCAGCTTCATAATCAGAGGGAGTTGCGGACACAAACATCATCCGGTCAATATGTGCCTCAAATTCCTGAAAATTCAAGGGCCTGTTGTCCAATGCAGAGGGAAGTCTGAAGCCATAATCCACCAAGGTAGTCTTGCGTGAACGGTCGCCCGCATACATACCCCGAATCTGCGGTATTGTCATATGCGACTCGTCTATGATAATCAAAAAGTCATCTTTAAAGAAATCCATCAGCGTCATGGGCGGCGCTCCCGGAGGCATACCGTTCAAATGTCTGGAATAGTTCTCAATACCCGAACAAAATCCTGTCTCTCTGAGCATTTCAATATCAAAATTAGTGCGCTCGGCAATGCGCTGCGCCTCTATCAGCTTGTCCTCACCCTTAAAGTAACGGACACGCTCCTCCATTTCCTTTTCTATGTTATCGCAGGCTGCCTTAATTTTATCCTGAGAAACTACATAATGGGAGGCAGGAAAAATAGCAACATGATTCAGTACTGCATGTACCTTACCCGTAAGCGGCTCTACCTCGGCAATCCTGTCAATCTCATCTCCAAAAAATTCAATGCGGATAAAATAGTCACCGCCCTGAGCAGGATACACCTCCAGCACATCTCCCCTGACGCGAAAGGTTCCTCGCGCCATATCCATGTCGTTTCTCGTATACTGAATATCTACCAGCTCTCTCAATACCTTATCCCTGTCCTTAACCATGCCCGGACGCAGCGACACAATCATATCCTGATATTCGTCAGGGCTTCCCAAACCATAAATGCAGGACACACTGGCAACCACCACCACATCTCTGCGCTCCGTCAGAGATGCCGTAGCAGAAAGACGCAGCTTATCAATCTCATCATTGACAGACGAATCCTTGGCAATATAAGTGTCCGAGGAGGGCACATATGCCTCCGGCTGATAATAATCATAATAGGACACAAAATACTCTACTGCATTCTCCGGAAAGAATTCCTTAAACTCTCCGTAGAGCTGCCCCGCCAAGGTCTTGTTGTGCGCAATGACCAAAGTAGGCTTATTGAGTGCTGCAATCACATTTGCCATGGTAAAGGTCTTACCTGAGCCGGTAACACCTAACAGTGTCTGAAACTGATTGCCTGACTTAAATCCCTCCACAAGCTCAGCAATAGCCTGCGGCTGGTCACCGGTGGGTTGATATTCTGAATGTAATACGAAATGATCCATGAAAGTCGTCTCCTTTGCATGCTTTATGAATCAGTACAATATAAATAAAATTTCCAATTGCATCAACTATTATAGCAGAGACAGTCCAAAAAGTACAGAGAAAATTCGAATGTTTGTTCTGTTTTTCCAAAGTATTTTTAAATTTACAAACACGTAAAATTAATATATAATGTCTGAGGCATTTAAGTAAAATTATTTGCCGTATTATTTTTAGGAGATGACCTGCAAAAATGAAAACGACAGCTCGGGGAACGACCTCTCACCATTTTTTTAGATATCATATTTCTCAGAGAACATTACATATTATCCTGCTGATGTTTCTTATTCTATACTGCAATTTTTTGTTTGTTTGCAATGCAGAGGGTATCCCCCTCGTAGACGGCGGCAACATCGGAGGCTTTCGGGAATGGATTGGCACGCCATATTTTCTTCTTTCCTATGGCACCTTGTGTCTCATATGGGGCTTTCTCTATCTTTTATTTGGAAATTTGTTTGTCAGCTTTTGCATCTTAGAGACTGCAACCTTTATCTGGGGAATCGCCAACAGAATCACATTTCTGTCAAGACAGCAGTATATTTCCGCTGCTGACTTTAAGCTGCTGGGCGAGGCGGGCGATGTGCAGATTAATTTTTCCTCCATATATGCTCCCTATCAGCTTATTATTCTCATAATGGGTATTTTAGTCGGGGCAGCCGTGTTTTTTGTCAGCCGCAAGCCCGTTTTTAAAATAAAGCTTTTTACCAAAAAGCTTTTCGTATTACGCCTTCTTCTTATGCTGCTGTTAATCATTGCTTATACAGCCGTATTTCGCATACGCTCTTCTCAGGTATGGCTTCAAAGCGCCAATGCGTTTTCCAAAACGGGAACCGTTGTCTGGCTGAATCAGAGCTTTTTTCAACAGACCTCAAAGGAAGCCGCTTCCGGCACTGTAAGAGAGCTTTACAACCGGTACAAGGGTCTGTATGCTTCGGGCAATTCAGAGGCTCCCTCCAAAAAACCCAATATCATTGTAATTATGAGTGAGTCCTTTTGGGATATCGGCAATCTTGGAGAAATACTGGAATTAGAGCCCAATCCCATGGAGACATATAACAGGCTTGCCGCAGAGAGTATTTCCGGACAGACCGCAGTCAACACCTACGGCGGCGGCACAAACACCACTGAATTTGAATTTCTAACAGGCTTAAATGCCATGAACTTCAATGGCTTGTCCGATTATTATGGCGTCCTCTATGGCAGGGAGCAGGATTCCTTTGTGTCCTATTTGAGTGAGCTGGGATATTATACCATGGCACTGCATCCCTATAACGGCAGCTTTTGGTGCCGTAATTCCGGCTACTATAATATGGGCTTTGATGCCTTTTATGACAGAATGGATTTTGAAAACAGAGAAATTTATCATGGCTATTTATCCGACCATGCTCTTACTCAGGAAATTATTGACCGTTTTAATGAACAAAAGCAGCTGGATAGCGAACGGCCTGTTTTTTCCTTCTCTGTTTCTATTCAGAATCATGTCTATGACTTGAAATATGCCATAGAGACACCTGACGATAAATATAATAGTGATATTTCCATCTCCTATGCCCATGAGGGCGTGGACACTGCCACACAGCTTGATGTAGAAGAATATGTAAACGGAATTGCCGAAACGGCAGATGCTTTAGAGGAGTTAATCGAATATTTTAAAGACTATGAAGAGGATACTATGATTGTATTTTTCGGTGACCACGCGCCTTCCTTTGCTACTACCCTTTTTAAATCCGCCGGCAGCAAAGGGAATTCCACCTTATACCGAACTCCCTATTTAATTTGGACCAATTACGAGAATGATTACCCCTCCTACGGTGATTTGAATGTGTCCTATCTCTCTTCCGTACTAATCGAGTATTTAGGTCTGCCCAGGCCGCAGCAATATTATGTAAACGATTATTTAATGGAGCATTATCCCGTGAATACCCGTTATGAAGGCAGCTCCTCCTCTCAGAGGTATTTGACGGATATGCAGAATTCCATAACCATAGCCAACTACATACACAACAGCTTCCCCACCGAGGAGAACGCCCTGTCCTTCTGGCACATTGCAGAATAAGACTACACTACAAGCAGAGCCAGCACACTCTCCGTCAAAAAGACTGCCACACAGGCTGCCACCGCTACCACAGTCAGGCTTTTTCCCTTCATTGCCAAAGCAATGGAGACAAAAAGACCTGCTGCCGCGGAAACCCTATAATCCGTAGCATAAAATATGGCAGGTATTGTCATTGCCGTAAGAACCGCATAGGGAATGTAATACAAAAATGATTTTACAAATCTATTCTCAATCCTTTTACGCAAAGCTGCAAAGGGAACGGCGCGAATCAAATATGTAGAGCCTGACAATATGAATAAATAAATAAAAAATTCTTTCAATTCCATTATGTCTCTTCCTCCTTTATCGGGAACAGCACAGCCGCAAACACCGCCGCCAATATGGCACAGATACTGATGGAAAGTCCACTGGAAATCTGCTTCAGAAACGGCATATAATAAAACATACAGCTGAGAGCAAGCGCCATTACCACCGCAAAAATAACTGATTTTCTTCTCTGCATCTCAGGAACCACAATCGCCACAAACATACCATATATGGCAAGGCTCAATGCACTCATCAGTCTGTGAGGCAGAATATTGCCCAACAAGGCTCCTATGAGCGTTCCAAATGTCCAGCCTAGATAAGGCAGGGTGGACAGTCCGGCAAAAAAGGCTCTGGTCACATTCTGCTCCGAGCTTGCTACCGCAAAAATTTCATCAGTCATCATAAAGCCTAACAGCCAGCGATAAATTCCCTTGAATTTACTGTCCACCTTCTGAGAGAGGGAAATAGACATAAAAGAGTATCTGATATTAATCGTCAGCTGGGAAATCAGCATCTCTATGTACTGTCCGGGATGCAGCATTACACCGATTCCCGCAAACTGCCCTGCGGACGTAACCGTTGTCATGGAGATTAGCACCGCCTGCCACCATGACAGTCCATAGGATACCGCCATTATTCCAAAGGTAAAGGAAACCGACAAATACCCCAAGCCTATAGGGATTCCATATCTCAATCCCCTCATATATGAATTCATAATAACATATCCTCCGTACTCTGTTAAAATATCCCAACAGGAAAACAACTGCTGCAAATATTGCAACAGTCATTTCCGTCAAGCTCTTTCTTACTTCATCATCTCTCCAAGTACTTCCTTCGCCTTCTCAAGCTGATTATCATACGCTCCCTCTGTATTATAATAGGTCTCCCCATCAAATTCACAGACAATGTCGGGCTCAATACCTGTGCCGTGAATATTACGCCCCTTAGGGGTATAATATCCGCTGACTGTCACCTTCATGGCAGAACCGTCCTTAAATGGAATAATCTGCTGCACAATACCCTTTCCAAAGGTGGTAGTACCTATCAGGGTGCCTTTTTCATAATCCTGAATAGCACCTGCCAAAATCTCCGCAGCGCTTGCCGAGTTCATATCCACCAGCACTACCATAGGTACCTCAATTTCTCTGGTTCCGTTGCATTTATATTCCACCCGCTTACCTTCTTTATCCTCCGTGTAAACTATCAGACCCTCCGGCAGAAGCATTTGAGCGATATCCACCACCGAGGTAAGCCCGCCTCCCGGATTCGCACGCAAATCCAATATGAGCCCCTTCATATCGGAGCCTCTTAAGGTTGCCAGTGCGTCCGCAAACTGGTCTGCCGTTACATCATCAAATTCCACAATCTGAATGTAGCCCATTCCGTTATCCAACATTTCATATTCTACCGTAGGGCTGACAACCCTCTGCCTTGTGGTAACCACCTGCAGATAATCGCTGATGCCCTCTCTGATAATAGTCAGCGTAACCTCCGTTCCCTCTTCTCCTCTGATATATGACACAGCCTCCGTCAGAGTCAGACCATAGGTGGAAATATCATCTACCTGATATATCAAATCATTGGCTCTCAGTCCTGCTGCCTCCGCAGGAGTTCCCGCAATAATTCCGCTGATTTTTGGCAGAGAGCTTTCCTTGTCTATACTTACATACGCACCGATGCCATAGTAAATTCCCGACATCTGATTCATCAATTCGTTCAGCTCTGCCTCAGTGTAATATTCCGAGTATGGGTCGTCCAGCGCCTCCAGCATTCCCTTATAAAGTCCTTCACGCAATTTTTCGTCCGTCAGACCCTCCAAATAGAAATTCTTATCAATAACAGCCTCCAAGGCCTGAAGCTTCTGCACCGTCTCCAAATTGATAGCAGAGTCCTCCGAAAGCTCCACTGCCGTGGGGCGTTCTTCTACAGCAAAGCTTCCCACAAGCTTTGCTGCCGCAAAACCAATCAGCTCCACAATAACTGCTATCAACAGACCTATGAAAATACCGCGCCAGAACATCTTTCTTTTCTGACTGTCATTGTCCTTTGACACGTTTATCTGCCCATTCTGTACGTCACCAAATGAATCTAACTCAAAATAACGATTATCGTTTTCCATTTCTTTTCGCTGCTATGCAGCTCTCCTTCCTTACTCGGACAAATAGTTCCATGGAGAAACATAAGCTCCGTCCTTGCGGACACTAAAATGCAGATGATTACCTGTAGACCTGCCCGTGGAACCCACTGCTGCTATCGTCTCTCCTCTTGCTACAATGTCATCCTTTTTTACATATAATGCAGATGCATGCATATAAATAGTATACAAGCCGTCACCATGGTCTATCATCACATAATTGCCCATGGTAGCGCTGTAGGTAGCCGCCACCACAACACCATCGTAAGCCGCATAAATTGCCGTTCCCTTAGGAGCAGCAAAATCCACGCCATTGTGAAACTGCTGTACTCCCAGCGTGGGGTGAATACGCATTCCGTAATCATCTGAAATTCTTGTATAGGAAGCCAGCGGGAACTTAAACACACCACCATCATAGGACAGTACAATTCCATTGCTTGCTATAATCTTCTTTTTTTCCTCGGCAATAGCTGCCTCCAGCGCCTCAATCTCAGCATTCTGAGCAGCTATTTCCTCCTCGTACTCCTTGATTGCCTGTTCCTTATTGCCAATATCTGTCTCGTAGGACACAATATCCTGCTGCTTCAATGCAATCAGCTGCTCCAGATTGTCCTGCTCTATCTCCACATTAGCCTTCGCCTGATCCAAAAGCTGCTTTTCCAGCTCAAGCTCCTGCTTACATAGCTCAATCAGCTGCCGATTTTCCTTGAACTGATTCCACTGCTGCTTATCATAAGACATTACCCGCTCCATATAATCTGCGCGGTTGAGAAAATCCCCGAAGCCTTCTGACCGTAAAAAAAGCTCCGTCATATAGGTGCCACTCTTCTCATACATCAATTTTATGCGGGCAATCATGGATTCTTTCTGATTTTCTTCCTTTTCCAATGCAGCCGCAAGCTCCTCCTGCGTCTGCGCAATCTCCGCTTCTTTAGCACTTATCTGCACCTTCAGTGCGGCTATATTGTCTTCTATCTGAGTCAAATTCTTGTCAAGCTGGGCAACATAGTTCTTTAAATTCTTTTTTTCTGTTTCCAGTTCCTTTTTTATTTGCTGCAAATTACTCAGATTATTTTTTAAGATTTCCTTTTCCTTTTCAGCCTGCGAAATCTGCTCTTCCTTCTGCTTAATGCTTTCGGAGGTTATGGAGGACATATTGGTGGCAAAGGCCTCCATTCTCAGTGTGACCGCCACCAGCATACATAATACTCCACAAATAAATATCTTCTTTTTCTTCATACCAAACCTATTCAACCTAGAAATCAAATCCTCCCACACCAATCCTCCATGCCGGAGTGCTTTCTGTGCAGATTTGCCTGAGAGTCCTTTCAAGCTATACATTCAAATGCTTGCGAACAGTTGATATACTTCCCAAAAAACCGATTCCTACGCCCAAAAACAATGACACAGGTGTCAGGAAACGGAATATCTCGTCCACCGTAAGAAATTTTAAAAAACTGCTCAGCATGGCAAATCGCTCTATCACATAGCCCAAAGCATAATTATAGAGACTATATATCAAAAGCAGCGGAATCCCTGCACCCATAACTCCAATCAGAATACCCTCCAACACAAAAGGCGCACGCACAAAGAAATCGGTGGCACCGATATATTTCATAATGTTGATTTCCTCCTTGCGCACGGAAATACCAATCGCCACAGTATTGCTAATCAGGAAAATGCTGACCGCAAGCAGGATTACAATAATTCCTATAGACACATAAGCTATCAACAAATTCACACCGCTCAGGGTTGTTGCCGTAAGCTCCGAATAATTTACCTTGCGCACCTCAGGCATTGACTCAAGCCATGTCACTAAGGCATCCTGCATAGACACATCACTCAAATAAACCTCATAGGTATTCTCACCCTCAAGCGGGTTCTCAGGAAAGCCCTCTGCATAGTTCTCACCAAAATAGTCCGGGCCAAAGGTAGCCCACGCCTCATCATCAGAAATGAAACGGACATCTGACACCTCCATACGCGCACCAATCTGCTGTCCTATTTCGTCCAAACGCTCATCTGTGGGGATTTCATTTTCCTCATGACTTGCACAGGAATCTGCCTCACTGTGGAAAAAAACCGTTACCGATACTCCCTCCTCCGCAGTCTTTACCATATTCTGAAAATTTGCCACAATGGCATAAAAAAGTCCAAATAAAAACAGGCAGGCAGAAATCGTGGCTACAGACGCAAGCGAATACCATTTGTTGCGGAAAATATTAACAAAACCCTGTCTGAAGGTATAAAATAATGTACTAATCTTCATCAATATAACCGCCCTTCTCTTCGTCACTGATAATTACGCCCTTTTTCATGGTAACAACACGCTTCTGCATGGAATTAACAATCTCTCTGTTGTGGGTAACAACCACCACTGTGGTTCCCCCCTCGTTAATCTCCTCCAAAAGCTTCATGATTTCCCATGAATTCTTAGGGTCCAAATTACCTGTAGGCTCGTCTGCAAGCAAAATGGAGGGATTATTTACTAACGCTCTTGCCAGCGCTACTCTCTGCTGCTCTCCTCCGGACAGCTGCTTTGTTTTCGCCTTATATTTGCCTGCAAGACCCACTGTCGCCAAGATGGCAGGCACATTCCTGCGGATTTCGACTACCGGTGTCTCAATAATCCTTTGGGCAAAGGCTACATTCTCATAAACATTCCTATCCTTCAACAGGCGGAAGTCCTGAAATACCACACCTAAATTGCGGCGATACTTAGGAATCTGCCTATGCTTCAGCTTTGCCATATCACTTCCCATAACATAAACACTGCCGCTGGTAGCTGTAAGCTCCCGCAGCAGAAGTTTAATCAGGGTTGATTTGCCGGAGCCGCTGTCTCCCACAATAAAAACAAACTCGCCCCGTTTTATGTTCAGGGAAATACCATTCAGGGCAGGTGCCCCCGTGGAGTAGGATTTGCTTACATTATCCAGCACAATAATCCCCTTCTCCTCTATCATCTGTTCCCTTTTTCTTCTTAAAAACTCTTTATTTCTCGTCATGTAAAACCACCTATCTCTGCTTCACTGTATCCTAATACTCAAAAGTCTCCATATATTTCATGTATTTCACGACCATAAGGGCAATCTTAAAGGTAATTGCATCCTCAAACACGCGCAAATCAAGGCCTGTACTCTTCTGCAACTTATCGAGACGGTATACCAGTGTATTACGATGAATGAAAAGCTGTCTCGAGGTCTCGGACACATTCAGACTGTTCTCGAAGAACTTGTAAATAGTAGTGAGCGTCTCCTCATCAAAGTCATCAGGGCTCTTGCCGCCAAAAATTTCTTTAATAAACATTTTACACAGAGGAATGGGAAGCTGATAAATCAAACGTCCTATGCCAAGCTCACTGTAGGCAATAATATTCCTGTCATCAAAGAAAATCTTCCCTACGTCCAATGCCATCTTGGCTTCCTTATAGGAACGGCTGACCTCCTTAATCTCCTGAATTACCGTACCGTATGCAATACGAACCCCTGTAATATTTTCCTTCTGTAAAAAAGCCTCCAAACCTCTTGCGGTTCTTTCAATCTCCTTGCTTGTATCAGCCTCTGTCAAATCCTTAACCACAATTACATTATTCTCATCGACAGCAGTGATATAATCCTTACTGCTGTTGCTGAAATGCGCTCTGGCAAGCTCCAACACATTACCATCCTTGCCGCTTCCCGTTTCAACAATCATAACAACTCTGGCAACGTCTGTCTGAATATGCAGCTTCTTGGCGCGGCTGTATATGTCAACCAGCAGCAAATTATCCAAAAGAAGATTTTTAATAAAATTATCCTTATCAAAGCGCTCCTTGTATGCCACCAGCAGATTCTGTATCTGAAAGGCAACCATTTTGCCGATTACATAGACATCCTCTCCTGTGCCTCCCGCTATCAGAATATATTCCAGCTGTTGCTCATCATAAATCTTAAAATACTGATATCCCTGAATTTCCTGTGAATCTGCCGGAGATGCGGCAAACTCTACTGTTGCCTTTGAGCAGTTTCCCATGTCCATGGTTGCCGCTACCTCCTTGCCGTCCGCGTCCATCACACACAGCTCCACTCTGGCAATTCCCTTTAAGCCATCAATCGTATTCTGCAAAATCTGATTTGATATCATATACTCCCGCTCCTCCGGTTACAAATAAATGTAAGCCTTTCTTCCGTTTCATCATATAATACAAATGTACAAAAAAAACCGCAAAAAAGCAATAGGTTTTATGCAAAAAAGACTGTTGGAGGCTTATTGCTCCGACAGCCCTTCTACTTCTGTAACCAATCAAACTCTGATGTCAAAATTAGCACCTACACCCGGATTCACACTCTGCTCCATAGCAGCAGCATCTATCATCTGAATCATTCCCGCTCCCAAGGCCTCGTTCGTATCCATTGTCTTACTCAATACAGCAGTTCCGATATCAGACTGAATGGAAGCTGTCGCCATCGCCATCGATACACCTGCAATGTCCATATCTGCTCCTCCTTTCATCATAGCGCATCTATTGTGCTCTTTGTTTTATTATATCAGCTTTTTCTTTAAGATTCCAGTAAAATTTCCACAGGGAATTCATTCCCATGGAATTTATTTCCTGCGGATAACCTTTTCCTTTATTTCAATCAACCCTTCCTTCAGCAAATGTCCCACGGCACGCTTGAATTCATTCTTGCTCATTCCTGTCTCACGCTTAATGATTTCGGGCGACACTTTATCATTGAAGGGCAGTACGCCGTCATAGCTGTCTATGATTTTCAGTATTTCCTCCGCGTCCCGTGCAATCTGCAAATATGCCTTCTCACGAATGCTGAGGCTCAGTCTGCCGTCCTCCTTCACCTGCACCACTCTGGCTTCCACATCACTTCCAAGCTCCACACTGCCGTACAGCTCCTTTTGCGGAATCAGTGCCGAATACCTGTTGTCCACCGCTACAAAAGCTCCGAAATTATCACTGATTTCATAAACGCGCCCGATGACCTTATCGTCCTTTTGATAGGGGCTGTCCGTTCGCAGGCTGCCATAGACATTCATGGTCGCGCACAGCCTGCTGCTCTTATCAATATAGAGAGACACCAGCACCTTTTCTCCCTGCTTCACACGTTTCTTCTGCTGCTTGAAGGGCAAAAGCAAATCCTTTTCCAAGCCCCAGTCCAAAAAGGCTCCGAATTTTCCAACCTGTGCAACCGTAAGCTCTGCCACCTCCCCCATCCGGAGCTTAGGGGTTCTGGTAGTGGCAATCAGCCTGTCATCAGAATCCTTGTAAATAAATACAGAAAGCACATCTCCGATTTTACTGTCTGCCGGAACCTGCTTGGCGGGCAAAAGCACCCGCTCCTCCTGCATCTCTGCAGAGGGTGCAAGATACACTCCAAATTCTACCTTCTTTACTATAGTCAGTTTTTGTGTTTCACCTAATCTAATCAACTTTATACCCATGCCTTTCACGTTTTGGCGGACTCCCCTGTTCTTATTGCTGCCGCAATAATTCCACACTCACATAGGGCTTATCCTCCTCGTCCAAAAATGCCACCGTACACTGCTCTTTGGATACTGCCACATACGGATATAGTATGTCCTCCAAAAAAGCCTGCTTTTTGTACTCCGCACGCATCTGTCCGATTGTAAAGCCCTCCGGGAGGAATTCCATTGCCATATTAATATACTGTCCATTATTTACATGATGATTTGTATCCAAATGATGCTTTTTCACCACGATAGCCTCTCTGCGCTCCCCTTGCTTCGGAAGCACAATCTTGCGTGGAGCATATTCCATAGGGAGCTTTGGCTCTAAAATGTATCCTTCTGTCATTTCCTCAGGAGGCGCAACCGGCTTCCCTGTGTCAGTATTCAACAGGCTCCATAACGAATTTGCCTTCGCAAGATAACTACCGTCCTCTGCCAACAGGGCAAAATTACGGGAACCCAAAAATCCCTTAAACTCATATGGTGCCGTACCTATCGTGACCCTGTCACAAAGCTTGGGATAACGCTCTACAACTATCTGCCACGAGGACAACACCCATACCAGATGCTGCTCCTTTAAGTATTCCACTCCCAGCTTCAAATCCTCCGAATGAAAGGTGGAAGCGTCCTGAAAATAATTCAAAAGTGCCGGGAGCGTCAGCCTCCCCTCACTGTCAGTTTCACTATACCTGACTCTGCCTTCAAATGTATACATAAGCTCTCACATTCTATACAAAAAGTAATTGATATATTATCAGCGCCAAAAGTAATAGAGTACACAATGCCATTCCCACATTGACAAAAATGGTTTTAAATCGCATGCCCTTAGGTATTGCCACCTCGCCTTTGCGTAACGTAAAGCGTTTGCGGAAAACAATAAACAAAACCACACTGGCAAGCATAATTACATATACCAAAATAGAATAACACATATATGCAATCCAGCCCGGCAGATATGCAGTCATAAACTCCGCAAGCTCCTGCTGCCCGGCACCTGTTTGCACCAGCCTTGTATACTCATCCATATGAGAAATTTCCACAAGCCATGGTGCTAAGACGCTTCCAAAAAAGTTGCAAATCATATGTAATGCAATGGAAATCTTAAGCTTTCCCGTCCGCACATACAGGAATGCCAAAAACAATCCCATTGGAAACGCATACACAAATTGATTCAGATTGCCATGAAAAAGTCCAAACAGTAGCCCGGACATCAGCACTGCCACGCCCTGTCCATAACGGAGGGTTCTGTCTACCAACAGTTTGCGGAAAACATATTCTTCTATAATAGGTGCGCAAATCACAACATAAAGAACATTTACCCACATACTGCCATTGTTTATCACATTGGCCACGGTGTTTTGGACTACCGAGCCCTTCAGTACTCCAATAAGAGCCGTGAGCCAAAGCCCTGTCAAATTGCAAATCAGCATTAATCCGTAACACATAATCGCTGCCAAGACAAAATGCCACGGCTTCATGCTATGCTTCTCAGGCACCGAAGCCGGAAGCTTCCTTATCAGCAAAATCATAATCGGCATTCCTATCAGATACATGGGCAGCATACCCACTGAAAAGGCTATATCACGATTCATCAGCCACATCGGAGCAAATCTTGCGACCAAGTTAATAACAAGGATTTGTACCCCATAGATGGCAATCGTTCCCAAAAGGAATCGAAAGCCCAGACTGGAAAACACCTTCTTATGCTTCTCCAAATCCACCTGTTCTGCAGCACCGCTCTCCGCACTTAAATTTCCACTTTCTCCCATATACTTATTCTCCCTTCTTTTCCTGATACTTTTATAACAAGCAAAGATTATATGTAGTATAACATGATTTTACCCATCCTACCATAGCAACCCGCAAATTAGTTTTCGTATTTATGTCCTGTTTCTGCAAAACAAAAAATCTCACAAGCACCAGCTCATGAGATTCTTTATAGCAGGGCTACAAGGATTCGAACCTTGAAATGACGGAGTCAGAGTCCGTTGCCTTACCGTTTGGCGATAGCCCTATTTCGCATTACTTGATGTATTATACACGAAGTTTTTCCATTTTGCAATACTTAAATTCATAAAAATAAAAATATTTTTATATTCTTTTTCTACAATATCAACAATTACCCCTATTGCCCATTACTCCGCGTCAGGATAAAACAGGCTCACGCATATGCGCGAGCCCGCCTGAAGAATCCTTATTATACCTCAAAAATCAAATCGCCATAAGTAGGAATTGGCCATACCTTCTTATCTACCAGCATTTCCAACTCGTCTACAGGAGCTCTCAGAGCATTCATAGCTGTGAAAACCTCGTCCTTAAAGAAGAATGCAAGCTCCTTCTGGCATTCAATACTTCCTGCCTTTGCCACCTTCTCCTCCAAAGCAGTAAGCGCCTTCTTAGCCTCTGCAAGCTTTGCAGATATCTTGTTTAACAGTTCTACCTGAACAGATGCGTCCGCACCTGCTTCCTTTACTGCAATTACGGTATCTGCCAAGGACTTGGTGTAGCCGATAACCGCAGGAAGAATCTGCTTCTGAGCCATATCAATCATGGTAAGCGCTTCAATATTGATAGTCTTGGAGTAGGTTTCATAGAGAACCTCCTCACGGGACTCAAGCTCAGCCTTAGTGAAAATACCAAACCTCTCAAACAGCTTGATAGCCTTATCGGTTGTCAGAGTTGCGGAAGCCTCCACCATAGACTTAATATTCGGAAGTCCGCGTCTCTCAGCCTCTGCTACCCACTCATCGGAATAACCGTTTCCGTTGAATATGATTCTCTGATGCTTTGTCATGTATTCCTTAATCAAATCATGTACTGCAATATCAAAATCATCTGCCTTCTCCAAAATGTCTGCTGCCTCACAGAATGCCTCAGCAACAATAGCATTCAGGGTAGTATTAGGACTTGCAATGGAGTCTGCACTGCCCACCATACGGAACTCAAACTTATTGCCGGTAAAGGCAAAGGGTGAGGTTCTGTTACGGTCTGTTGCATCCTTAACAAGGTCAGGTAAGGTGGATACGCCTGTTGCCAGCTTTCCGCCCTCAATCAGATGAGCAGCCTCACCGGTCTCAACAAGCTGCTTTACCACATCCTCAAGCTGCTCGCCAAGGAACATGGAAATAATTGCAGGGGGTGCCTCATTAGCGCCAAGTCTGTGGTCATTTCCCACATCAGATGCACTCTGACGAAGCAAATCCGCATGTGTATCCACGGCCTTCATAATGCAGGCAAGTACCAGCAGGAACTGAATATTCTCGTTAGGAGTGTCACCGGGGTCTAACAGGTTTACACCGTTGTCCGTACCAAGTGACCAGTTGTTATGCTTACCGGAGCCGTTCACACCTGCAAAAGGCTTCTCATGAAGCAGACAGGTCATACCATGACGGCCTGCAACCTTTTTCATAGTCTCCATTACCAGCTGGTTGTGATCAACCGCAATGTTGGCAGTCTCATAAATAGGAGCCAGCTCATGCTGCGCAGGAGCAACCTCATTGTGCTGTGTCTTAGCGGTAACTCCTAATTTCCACAGCTCTATATTCAAATCCTTCATATAAGAACCGATTCTCTCACGAATGGTACCGAAGTAATGGTCTTCAAGCTCCTGACCCTTGGGAGCAGGTGCGCCAAACAGGGTACGTCCTGCAAAAATCAAATCCTCACGCTGTAAGTATTTTTCTCTGTCCACCAAGAAATACTCTTGCTCAGGACCTACGCTTGCAACCACCTTGGTTGCCTCTGTATTGCCAAACAGACGCACAATTCTAAGTGCCTGCTCGCTTACCGCCTCCATAGAACGAAGAAGAGGTGTTTTCTTATCCAATGCCTCACCCTTATAGGAACAGAAGGCTGTAGGAATGCAGAGGATAACACCGGTTGCATCCTCCTTCAAAAATGCCGGGGAGGTAATATCCCATGCTGTATAGCCTCTTGCCTCAAAGGTTGCACGAAGACCACCGGAGGGGAAGGAAGAAGCATCAGGTTCGCCCTTAATCAGCTCCTTGCCGGAAAATTCCATAAGCATTTTACCCTCTGCATCGGGGTGAGTTACGAATGCGTCATGCTTCTCAGCAGTAATACCTGTCAATGGCTGGAACCAATGTGTATAATGGGTTGCTCCGTTTTCCACTGCCCAATCCTTCATTGCCTTTGCAACTACATCAGCGGTTGCCAGAGACAGCTCGCCGCCCTGATCCATAATTTTCTTAACTTCCTTGTACACATTCTTAGGCAATCTTTCCTTCATCTTACCTAAAGTGAATACCTTGCTTGCAAAAATTTCTTCCACATTTAAAACTTCACTCATGATCTGATCCTCCCTTGGTTTCTTTTTGGGAAACGCAAAAAAGGCGTTACACTCCCTGTGTAAACGCCTTCGTTTTCGTTACCTCTATATGATTTTTTACTATACAACAAAATAATTTAAAATGCAACCCCTAATTTTTATTTTTTTAGCAACACGGTAATGGTTCAGCCAATCACTTACTGTTGGACATATAACAAGTTTTCTTTTGAACATATCCTACTTTTTACTGTCTTATGAATGAAACTCCTTTCAATTGGACATATATAGACTTTTTTAAAAACTGCGCCCCAAAAAATATCTAAATGCTGGCTATATCTTACATATTAATTTACATATGTCCAAAAGTATATTTTTAGGATGAAAAAATGCTTTTATAACGTACCTAATCACTTTACCAACAGTTTACTTCGAACTGCATGGGCATATCTGAACTTACACCTCAAACAGCAAATCCGCGTAGGTAGGGAAGGGCCAATATTCCTTATCCACCAGCTTCTCCAGCTCATCAGCGGGCTTTCTCAAGGCATTCATGGCAGCCACCACCTTATCGTGATAGAAAAATGCCTGCTCTTTTCCCTGAGGCATGGCAGACGCCTGCTTCTCCGCCTCCAACAGTGCCTCCGCAGCCTTCTTTGTTTCTGTCAGCTTACCCGTAACCGTCTTCAGCAGCTCCTTAGATACAAAATCATCACCGCCCGCCTGTTTAACTGCCAGAGAAGTATCTGCCAAGGCTTTAGCAAAGCGCATCACTGCCGGAATAATCTGCTTATTCGCCATGTCAAGCATTGTCAGCGCCTCTATATTGACAGTCTTGGCGTAGGTCTCATACAGCACCTCCGCTCTGGAACGAAGCTCTGCCTCCGTAAAAATACCGAATTTTTCAAACAGTCGAATAGACTTGGGCGTAGTCAATGTATCTACCGCCTCCACCATGGATGGAATGTTGGGCAGTCCTCGTCTTGCTGCTTCCTCCTCCCATTCCTTGGCATAGCCGTTGCCGTTAAAAATGATTCTCTGATGCTCAGTCATATATTCCTTAATCAGGTCATGCACTGCCATATCAAAGTCCTCTGCCTGCTCCAGTCTGTCCGCAGCCTCGCAGAATGCCTCCGCGACAATGGCATTCAGGGTTGTGTTAGGGCTTCCGATGGAATCTGCACTTCCCACCATACGAAACTCAAATTTATTGCCTGTAAAAGCAAAGGGCGAGGTTCTGTTACGGTCTGTTGCGTCCTTCACAAAATCCGGAAGGGTAGACACGCCGGTACGCAGCATACCGCCCTCCTTCAGAGAGTCGGCTTTTCCTGTTTCTACCAGCTGGTATACCACATCCTCCAGCTGCTCTCCCAAGAAGATAGAAATAATCGCAGGAGGTGCCTCATAACCCCCAAGTCTCTGATCATTACCTACATTGGAAGCACTTTGGCGCAGCAAATCAGCGTGGGTGTCCACCGCCTTCATAATACATGCTAACACCAGCAGAAACTGAATATTTTCATTGGGTGTCTGACCCGGCTCCAGCAGATTTACACCATTGTCAGTAGTAATGGACCAGTTATTGTGCTTACCGGAACCGTTTACCCCCGCAAAAGGCTTTTCATGAAGCATACAGCGCAAGCCATGCTTTCCCGCCACACGTTTTAAGGTTTCCATAACCAGCTGATTATGGTCTACCGCCACATTGGCAGACTCATATATGGGAGCAACCTCATGCTGTGCGGGAGCCGCCTCATTGTGCTGGGTTTTGGAGGTTACGCCCAGCTTCCAAAGCTCAATATTTACATCATGCATAAAGCCACCGATACGTTCTCTGATTACACCGAAATAATGGTCGTCCATTTCCTGACCCTTAGGTGCCGGAGCGCCAAACAGCGTTCTGCCGGAGAAAATAATATCCTCCCGCTGTAACGCCTTCTTTGCGTCCACCAAAAAATACTCCTGCTCTGCGCCTACAGAGGGCAGCACCTTTTTTGCCTCCGTATTGCCAAACAATCTCACAATTCGGATAGCCTGCTTGCTCAGTGCCTCCATGGAGCGAAGAAGCGGCGTCTTTTTATCAAGTGCCTCACCGGTATAAGAGCAAAATGCCGTGGGAATACACAGCGTAGGGCCGGTGGCAGTCTCCTTGATAAAAGCGGGAGAGGTAATATCCCATGTAGTATAGCCTCTCGCCTCAAAGGTAGCCCTAAGCCCTCCCGAAGGGAAGGAAGATGCGTCCGGCTCACCCTTAATTAATTCCTTGCCGGAAAATTCCATAATCATTCTGCCCTCTTCATCAGGGTGAGTAACAAAGGCATCATGCTTCTCGGCAGTAATGCCTGTCAACGGCTGGAACCAGTGGGTATAATGGGTAGCTCCGTTCTCCACCGCCCAATCCTTCATTGCCTTTGCGACTACATCGGCAGTTGCCAGAGAAAGCTCTCCGCCCTGATCCATCACCTGCTTGACCTCTTTATATACATTCTTAGGTAATCTCTCCTTCATTCTACCAAGAGTAAATACTTTGCTTGCAAAAAGTTCTTCCACCTTAAAAACTTCACTCATGCTTCTATATCCTTTCCTGATTCTGTTGCGACTCTATTTTATACCTATTGCGACTATGCGTTTACAAAAAGTATTGCTGTTTAATCCCTAAAACAAGCTTCTTTTTATGTGTCTATCACATTTGTACGCTGCTCACATTGTACAATATGTGCGTCATACAGGTCAACCTATAAATTTATATTTACCTGTGTAAAAAAGTCACGACGCCCGATTAGCGAAAATGGGGGCATATATGTAAATTAATTCATTTATTGACATATCTGTTGAAAGGCTGCCGCAGCCGCAATTTTCGCGTTGAGGGGGAGGAGCTTGTCACTTTGGAAAAGCTCTACCGCGTCATGACAGGTATGAGTCTGGCAAAGCTTTTGGAGATAGATGCCTTTTTCCGTAATGAGGACCGACATGCAAATAATATTGCCCTGCTTTACAATTCCCGCTCCGGCGAATACCGTCTCTGCCCCTTTTTTGATATGGGACTGTCTCTGTTTGCGGACACTTTTGACAGCTTTCCCCTTAGTGATAATTATGAGAAATGTATCAGGAGAATACGCCGGCAGAGCAGGCTCACAGCTATAGCTACGCATTCTGTACCCGCAGCAAATCAAACCGCTCCGGCACCTGAGAAAGCTTCAGCCACAGAAGCTGCTTGGGGTGGGGGGCGCTTTCCACCGCTTCCCCCGCCTCATTGTACATAGCCTCCACAGTCACAGGCACATTGCTGCCGTCAGGTTTCATGATTTCTATGAAATCACCTACGCAGAATTTGTTGCGCTGCGTGGTGCGTGCCAAAACAGCCTCCCCGCTTACCTTCTCCTGCTGCTGTAACACATCAAACATAGCAAGCTCCCCTGCCTGCTTAAGTTCCTCAACAATCCCCAGATAAGTGTATTCGTTCACATAGGTGTTATTATCATAAATCTGCGTGTTTTCGTCGGGCTTTCCAAAATAAAAGCCTGTGGTAAACTGGCGGTAGGTACACTTAGAAATCTCCGCTCTGTACCAATCCATATTGGCACGATACTTTTCCTCAGATTCAAAATAATCATCGATTGCTCTGCGATAGGTGCGCGCCACAGCTGCCACATACAGCGCCGTCTTCATGCGCCCTTCTATTTTCAGACTGTCAATTCCCGCTGCCACAAGCTCAGGAATGTATTCAATCATACACAAATCCTTAGAATTGAAAATATAGGTTCCCCTCTCATTTTCATACACGGGAAGATATTCGCCCGGTCTTTTCTCCTCCACCACGGCATACTTCCAGCGGCAGGGATGGGTACAAGCGCCCTGATTGGCGTCACGCCCCGTAAAATAATTACTTAAAAGGCACCTGCCGGAATAGGAAATACACATAGCTCCATGAATAAAGCTTTCAATCTCCATCTGTTCGGGAATATGCTCCCTGATAGTGCGAATCTCCTTAAGAGAGAGCTCCCTTGCCGATACCACACGCTTTGCGCCCAGTCTCCACCAAAAAAGATAGGTCTGGTAATTGGTGTTGTTCGCCTGAGTGGAGATGTGAATTTCTACCTCCGGCCACACCTCCCTCGCCATGGTAAACATACCCGGATCGGAAATAATCAGTGCGTCCGCCGTCTCAGGTGTCATATCACGCAATCTGGCAAAATAATCCTTAGCGTCCTCCAAATCCTCATTGTGTGCCAAAATATTAGCCGTTACATACACCTTCACCCCATGGGCATGGGCAAAGGCAATACCCTCCGCCATTTCCTCCATAGAAAAGTTCTTTGCCTTGGCGCGCAGTCCAAACGCCTCGCCGCCGATATACACCGCATCTGCGCCAAAAACAACCGCAGTCTTTAACACCTCAAGACTGCTGGCAGGAATGAGAAGCTCCGGCTTTTTATTTGATTTTACGTTGTTCTCCGTAGTTTGCATACTAATCTCCATTACGCCTTCTATTTTTCATTATTTATCTTGGTACTCAGCGTCACACCGTCACCCACCGGCAGGATACAGGTTTCCAGCTGGGGGTGATGCTTTAATTCATACAGGTACTCCCTCATTCTGGCGTGTATGGTCCGATTACGCCGGCATACGGCAAATCGGGATTCTATAATATCGCCGTCCTGCAAAACATTATCAGATATCAACAACCCTCCCTGTGCCAGCAGCCGTAGTATATCCGGCAGGAAATTTATATACTGCCCCTTGGCGGCATCCATAAAAATCATGTCATAGGTTCCCTCAAGAGACCTTAAAATTTCCGTGGCATCGCCCTCAAGCAAAGTAATTGTCTGCTCCTTTCCTGCACGCCTGAAATTTTCCTTGGCTATTGGAATACGTTTTTCGTATTTCTCAATGGTGGTTATATGACAATCCTTCGGTGCATATTCACTCATAAGTAAAGCAGAAAAGCCGATAGCAGTCCCAACCTCCAGGATTTTCTTCGGCTTCGCATAGGCTAACAAAAACTTTAACAGACTCTGCATGGATTTACGGATAACAGGCACCTGCGTCTCGTTAGCAAATTTTTCAATTTCGTTTAAAAAGGGTGTGTTGCCTTTATCAAGAGAATCGATAAAGGCAGACATTCTCTCATCTACTATCATGAATACTCCCATTACAAAGCAGCAGTCCAAGCCTTTCTCTCCTGTAGCTCCTACTCCTCTGTTTTATCATCGCTGTTAACAGGAGCTGATGCCATGACCTCCATCATTTCTTCTACTGTCATGGCTGTAGTCAGCTCAAATACACCCGGCTTTACATCATCCTTAAACTCGGACAGATAGTATTGCAATACAAATAATTTGTCATCTCTGATTAAGCCCTTGGATAAAAACAGGGTTCCTATCTCCTGCGGAGACATATTCTCCGTGATTGTAACCGTTACCGTCCTTCCCTCTCCGGTAGACATAGCAGGCTCCGCAAAAATACGATAGCCATAATCATAACAGGTTACTGCACCTCTGTATACCAAAAATACTATCACTATAACTGCCGCAACCCGTAGCACAGCTCCGACTACGGCAGTTATTAAATTACCTGTTTTCATCTGCTTCACTTCCCTTTTCCTTACTCAAAATGCATTGCCTCTGTAATACGAAGATTGATATTCTGCATCATTCTGCATAACGCCAGCTCCGCCGCCAAAAAATCCGAAACTAACGGATTCTCTCTGAAATCCGCATACTCTCTTTCAAATGCGTCAATTTTATCAAAGGCGTAATCCTCACTGTTCTGAAGTTCATAATTACGTTTTCTAAATTCGTCAATCTGTGCCTTCAGCTCAGGATATTGCTTCACTTGGTTCCTCTTCAAATCGTATTGTCTGTATTCCTCAGAGGACAAAATTGCATCAATAATCTGTTCCACTGCATTGTCTATATTGCTCATATTGTATCTTCTCTCTGATAATATTGCAAGGGCTAATTCAAGCACCCTATACCTTCCTGCTACAGCTTCGCTGTTACACCTCCATAATAATAGGAAGAATCATAGGACGGCGCTTCGTCTTCTTCCAGACATACTCACTTAAGACATCCTTTGTCGTGGACTTAAGCTTGCCCCAATCTGTAATACCCCTGTCCAGACAATTCTGCAATGCCTCATCTACCGTATTGCGTGCTTCCTCAATCAGTTCATCTGACTCGCGGACATACACAAAGCCTCTGGAAACAATATCCGGCCCCGCAACCAGCTGACCGCTGAATTTTTCAAGGCTCATCACCACAATCATAATGCCGTCCTCAGCCAAATGCTGTCTGTCCCGCAGCACCACATTACCCACATCGCCCACTCCGAGACCATCTACCAGAATAGCTCCTGTAGGTACTTTTCCCGTTACAGCTGCCTGATTCTCATCAAGCTCCAGCACATCGCCTGATGACATGATAAAGATGTTGTCCTTCTCAATGCCAAGACTCTCTGCAATCTTTGCCTGTGCCTTCAGATGCTTGTACTCGCCATGCACGGGAATAGCATATCTGGGCTGTACCAGCGTATAAATCAGCTTAATTTCCTCCTGACAGGCATGACCCGAAACATGTGCGTCCTGAAATACCACATCTGCACCCTTGCGAAGCAGCTCATTGATAATCTTTGTAACAGATTTCTCATTGCCGGGAATGGGATTTGAGGAAAAAATCACCGTATCGCCTGCGCCAATGGTAATCTTTCGGTGCATATTATTTGCCATACGGCTAAGTGCCGCCATGCTCTCTCCCTGACTTCCGGTAGTGATTATCACCTGCTGCTCATCAGGAAAATTCTTCATCTGCTCCAAATCCACCAGCGTATTCTCAGGGATACTGATACACTCCAGATTGATTGCCGTATCAATAATATTTACCATGCTGCGACCTTCTACCGCCACCTTGCGCCCAAATTTGTAAGCCGTGTTGATAATCTGCTGTACACGGTCAACATTGGAAGCAAAAGTCGCCACAAAAATTCTCGTGTTCTTATGCTCCTCAAATAATGTATCAAAGGTCTTTCCCACAGTCCTCTCGGAGGGGGTAAAGCCCGGACGCTCCGCATTGGTAGAGTCACACATTAACGCCAACACGCCCTTTTTGCCAAGCTCCGCAAAACGCTGTAAATCAATGGCATCGCCGAATACCGGGGTATAATCCACCTTAAAGTCACCCGTATGCACTACAACACCTGCCGGGGAATAAATGGCGAGAGCGGCAGCATCTACAATACTGTGATTGGTCTTAATAAACTCCACGCGGAAGCTTCCAAGATTGATGGACTGTCCGAACTTCACCACCTTGCGCTTGGTGCCCTTCATCAGATTATGCTCCTTGAGCTTATTCTCAATAATGCCCATGGTAAGACGGGTTGCATACACCGGCACATTAATATCTCTGAGCACATAAGGCAGAGCACCGATATGGTCCTCATGCCCATGGGTAATCATAAAGCCCTTCACCTTGTCAATATTGTCCTTCAAATAAGTAACATCGGGAATTACCAAATCGATTCCCAGCATATCGTCTGCCGGGAAGGACAAACCACAGTCCACTACAATAATACTGTCCTCATACTCGAAGGCAGTAATGTTCATACCAATTTGCTCCAAGCCTCCTAACGGAATAATTTTCAGCTTGGAACTACTGTTATTCTCTTTTTTCTTCAATCAAATTTTCCTCCATATTCTTTGTGACGTAAACAGCTATCCTTAACATTAACAATCGCAATCCGGCAGCCTCGGCAAGCTCTCCGGCTCTTCCCGCAAGTCCTCGGAGTCTTGCCTTACCATATTACGCAAACTTCCTATAAGAACGGCACCTTTCACTATGTGCTTAAGTATTCCCTGTCTGTAGGCACATAAAACCATTCTGTAAAGAAATCCGGTCAATGTAGGGAAGCTTATTACTTCCACAAGTATTTATAAAAAATCGTCCTTCGGTAACGGCACAAATCTCCTTTGCGCGCTATCGTAATCGCAATTTCCTATCACATACAAAATGCTTCAAGCATTATACGAATTCTACATCATCCAGCATATTGGCAAATACACCGGAAACTGCAGCAAGCTCATCATCATCTGATACAATGGTAAAGACGCTTTCCTCTTCCCCATCCTTTGATAAATCCTTTAAAATCAGGGCTTCACCGTCGCCCTCCTCAAAATCTGTCACCAAAATATAATTGTAGCCGCCAATTCTGGTCTGCTCCAGCACAAAAAATTCTACCGGGTCTTCACCCTCCGGATTAAAGGTAATTTTCTCTAATTTACTCATCTCTGCTCCATGCTTCTTCTATCTAAATATCCCTGCAAAATCAATGCAGCCGCAATCTTATCCACATATTCCTTGCGGTGTTCCCTGCGGATGCCTGCCTCCATCATTGCCTTATCCGCCGACACTGTAGTCAGACGCTCATCCCACATAACAACCGGCAGACCGGTGCGCCTCTCCAGCTTTTCCTTGAACTCCATGGTCAGCTCCACACGCACTCCCTCTGTAGCATTCATATTCTTGGGAAGCCCCAAAACAATTTCCTCTACCTCGTACTCTACAATCAGCTCTTCTATTCTTGCAAGGGTCTGACGAAGCTTATTTTCCTCCTTGCGGCGTATAATCTCCACTCCCTGTGCAGTCAAAAGCAGGCTGTCGCTCACAGCAACGCCCACTGTCTTGGAGCCAAAATCCAAACCCATTATTCTCATAAGGCTCCTCCTATTTCCAATGATTGTTGCGGATATACTCCGTCAGCAGCTCCTCCACCAGTTCATCTCGTTCTACCTTCATAATCAGGCTTCTGGCATTCTTATGGCTGGTGATATAGGTAGGATCACCACTCATAATATAGCCCACAATCTGATTGACAGGATTATACCCTTTCTCTGTCAGCGCTTCATACACAGTGGACAGCACCACTTTTACTCCGGTTTCAGGCTCTGTTTCTACCTTGAAGTATTGCGTATTTCCTAAGTCCTGCATAAATCCCTCTCATTTCTCCTTGGGTGGAAGCCTCCACTCTCGTCCTACGATTCCGTTGCTTATTATCTTAACTCATTTATTATCAAAATTCAAGTACTCCCAACCATTTTAAAGCATTCCAAATGCCGTTCTGCTTCACATCGGTGGTTACATAGTCTGCCAAATCAAGTACTCTTTCAGTGGCATTACCCATGGCAATGGAGATATGTGCTGCCTCAAGCATGGGAATATCATTGCTGCTGTCACCGATTGCCACCGTATCCTCCATGGAAAGATGAAGATAATCTGCCAGATAACGCATACCGCTTGCCTTGGAGTAGCCCTTTGGCACAATCTCATAAAAGCCCTGCTCCCTGTCAATAAAATCCAACATATCCTCATACTCTCTGCGAAAGGCTTCCATTGCCGCCTTCTCAGCCACATAGGCATAAAATTTGTCGAAATGCCCCACCGCCTCCTCATAGCTTCCATAGTTCATGTCACGAAAGCGTATCACAAAATCATAGAAGGTTTTTGTGTTTATTCTCTCCAAGACATCGTGATAATTATTATCACTTCCCTCCAGCACCGCATCTATTTTATATTTCCGCAGTCCTTCAATAATATGCCTTGACTGCTCCTCCCCAAAGGTCTTATGAAGCAGAACCTGATTATGATAGGTTATCATAGTTCCACAACCCATTAAATAACCGTCAAACTCTGCCAAATCGGAAATATGTCTCCCCACCAGCTTGTCCGTCCTGCCTGTATTTATCATGCAAATATGACCGTTATTCCTTGCTCTCGTAATTGCCTCCTTCGTGCTGTCCAGCATTTGAAGCTGTTCGTCAATAAGTGTTCCGTCAATATCAAAGAAAATGATTTTCATAATGTACTCCTTCAGTTCCTGCGAATATTTTTCTGCCCTCCCGCACACGCTAATACAGCAGTTTCTTAATAACTGTTATACCAGCCACGAAAGGACGGTGCAATATGAATTATAACACAGAAAAAGAGAAAAACACTACCTCCGGTAAAACTATGAGTCCTTCCAATGTCTATGATGACGGCAATATTCCTCAGACCGATTTGCCCAAGGACATTATCCCCGACGAGGTTCCCAGAAAGGACGGACCCGGCGGAGAAAAATAGCAGTTCTAAGCTGTTTTAAGAAAAATGTAATAGGTCTCCTATGACAAAATTTCAAACCATAGAAGACCTATTATCACAAAATCTTATATAAAATGCTTTTCTACTACTGCACATACCCCAATGCTTTAACCGGCTCCATCTTAGAGGCTTTACGTGCCGGAGAATAGGCACAGAAAAGCCCTATAAAGGTACTGAACAGAATACAAAAAATAATCTGCTCTATATTTACCTGATATAAGGTGAACGCCACCTCTGTAAAAGATATTTTCACAATAGTATTAACCATATTTCCGGCTATCGTAGCAAACAGAACTCCAATCATTCCTGCCAGAAAACCAACCACACCACCTTCTGTCAGAAAAATTCTTTTCACATTCTTTGCCGAAAAGCCTACCGCCCGCAATATACCGATTTCCTTAATGCGCTCTGTCACGCCCATATACGTCACAAGTGCTATCATAATACCCGATACAATCAAAGAAATTCCGGCCAAAAGCATAATTACCGCAGTAACAAGGTCTACCATGACACCAATGCTTCCCATAGCTTCTATATCTATGCTTGCTTTTAACCCCAACCCATTCAGCATATCCTTTACGGCAGCTGCATTTGCATCCTCTTTTACTGTCACGCAGTATGCACTTGACTGATAATTGTCATCCCGCAAAGACTCCTTAACCACCTGCTCTGCCAATAAATAAGGTATATTAACGATATCTGTTACACCTAAAAATGCCTTTCCTGAAATGCCTACAATTTTTACCTTTCTCATTGCCATTCCGGAAAGCTGTGTCTCTGAACCTGCCAAAAACGCCATATCAATTTCTTGATTCAAAATTGTTTGAACATTTTCTTCTCCTACAAGCTTCTCTGCCATCGTAAGCGTAATAATAGCCTCCAGACTATTATCCCCGGAAGGAACTGATCCATATGCCAACCTGTCCTCCCAATATTCCTTTGAGTGTTCCAAGGGTCCGATTGAATGAACAAGCCCGCTGCCTACCATATTATCAAACTGGCAAAACACCTCCGGTCTGTTATTGGGATAAATGTCTAATATCCTGTCATCCTGCAAAAGCCGCTCCTGCATGCTCTTAGTCAGCTTCACATCTGTCTCGCTGACATCCACAACCTGCATATTTACAACTGTATTTAGCTCATCCATGATACGCCCTTTCGCACCGGAGCCGATACCACAAACCAGCAGTACTCCGGCAATGCCTATCGACGTTCCAAGAGAAGTCAGCAGAGTTCTTTTCTTTTTTGTAGCCATGTTCTTAAATGCAATAGCAAATTCGGTAAAGGGCAAGGACTTCCTCCCCCCGCCGTCTATGACCTTAGCCTCCTCCCTCTGCTCCTTATAGTGTTCATCAGACACTATTTTACCATCTAACATTTTAATTTTTCTATCTGCCTGATTTGCCAGTTTTTCATCATGTGTCACCATAATAATTGTCACATGTTCATTTCTGTTTAAAGTCTTCAGCAAGTCCATGGTCTCCTGTGACACTACAGAATCCATCGCTCCCGTGGGTTCATCAGCCAAAAGTATATATGGATTATTTGCCAACGCTCTGGCAATAGCCACTCTTTGCTTTTGCCCTCCTGACAGCTGTGCAGGCAGGTGCCTTATTCTTTCACCCAGTCCAACCTTGTTTAACAATTCTCTTGCAATTTTATGCCTCTGAGCTTTATGAACACCATTTACCTGTAACACCAGTTCCACGTTTTGCCGGGCTGTCATAAAATCAATTAAATTAAAATTCTGAAATATATACCCTACCTTGCATTTACGCCAGACAGACCACTGCTTGTCCTTATTCTTTTCTATTCTCTCTCCATTAAATTCTATGGTTCCTGCACTTACACTATCCATGCCCGAAATCAGATTTAACAATGTGGTCTTTCCACAACCGGATGGTCCCACAATCACCACAAACTCGCCTTGTCCGATTGAAAGATTAATGTCCTTTAAAATCGAAATGCGCTCTTTATCTATATAATAATCCTTCGAAACATTCCTTAAAGTTAACATTTCTTCTCCTTTTACATTACCCTGACCAGCATACTGACAGCCCCTACTACAAATCGTATCGTGCAATATACAATTAATATTCCATTTACCATTCCATATCCCAGCAGGAAATAATCCTTCCATGATTTATAGCGAAAAATGCCCTTAATATTAATTAATTTTGCTATAGATTTACTGTATAGATTCTGTATTCCCGTCAGGAAACTAAGTATCCAATAGCCATCAAGCCTAATGAAGGGAATCCCATTAATCAGTATAGAAGTTGAATTTAATATGATTAGCACTCTGAAAAAGTTACACGGATACAAATAATACAGTACAGAAAACACACCTATAAATACACCATTAACAATAAATCCTGCCGAACTGCTTAACACCTGCTTGTACTTTTCTTTGAACTCTCTTACTGCACTGATATCACAATACATCGCCGGATTAAAAAGAATGAAAGCAATGCCGATTTTTCCAATTCTTCCTCCAAAGTATTTGCAGGTAATACCATGCCCTAACTCATGGCAAAAAATAATAAATGTATATAATAGATAAACAAGTATATATTGCCAAAATGGCAATATCAAACTTTTAATTCTATAAATATCATTAAATTGTATTATAAGTGACAGCAACCCGATTGCAATAAATGACAGCATTGTACTAAGAATTATAAAGCGCAATGCCTTGTGCTTATGAATACAGCCGCACACCTTTCCCAGTTGTGAATCTACATTAAACAAAGGAATCTTGATATGTAAGGGATTAAACTTTTCCTTTGTTTTTTTCCCTATAATACCATTTGTTTCAAATACACTTATGATATACGCAACCTCGTCCTGTGTAAGGTTCTCCTTCTCCGCAATTAATTCATTTGGCTCTCCAGCCAAAAGTTCAGATAAAATACGGCCTTCCCGCAATCCAATTTTAAAATAAGTACCTTTATTACATACCATGTAATACTCATCGAATGAAGTAATTTTTATATCTTTCAGCCTTTCTTCCATGACAACAACCTCATTATATAAGCATGTATGTCCAGTAAGATATACTTACTGGACATACATATGTACTAGATTAAAAAACTATTCCATTGCTCAGACCATCATATAATCCCTGAAAGAAGCTATTTACTGCATTGCAAATATCTCCCCAAATATTTGGTGCAATTACTGCTTCCATTCTTTCAATACATACCTCACACATAATGCTCTTTCTCCTCTCTTTTAACAATAATTCCCATTTACACAGATATTACATCAACCCCCTGCAAAGAAATGCAAGATATCGTGGATTGCTGCTCCGATTCCATATCCGATATCATACCAAATATCAAATGCTTCAATCGCTTCCAATTTTTCAATTTTTAATTCCGGCATCCCATTTACACCCCTTTCTAAGCTGTTTTCATATCAGTTTGCAACCTAATATGATTTTATATGTAAAACTATAGCTTACATCCCCTTTTTAACATATGTACCTATCTGCATCGTTCCAAACCGGAGCATTATCTACCCAAAAATCCATCTCCATATTTGCGTCCAATCAATTACCATATAAACCATTCCCTTCTCCCTCCTTCCCTTTCTTCACTTATGAGACTAACAGAATTTCAAAGAAAGCTCAACTGTTTATTCGCAAACGACAGTTTTTTTTCTCAAACAACAGACTTACAGCTTTTTAAACAATGATTTCGACAACAAAATTATTATTATCCGCAGAATACTCTATTTCTCCACCATACTTCTCCACGATACCTCGTACATTTTTACTCCCAAGGCCATGATTTATGCTATCCTTTTTTGTTGTCACAGGATTTCTGTCATTATCAAAACGTATTTCATTATGGAATCTATTTTTTTCAAATATATATAGCTTACCGCCGTCTGCCTCTACAGCAAGCTTTATCACTTTGTCTTCAGCCTTCAGATATTCACATGCTTCTATCGCATTATTGAGCACATTAATAAGCAATGTACACACATCATACACCTCTATATGTTCCGGCAGTCTCATTGTATTGATTTCACAAATAAATTGAATCCCCTTCCCATCCATTCTGCTCTTTTTCTCTGAAATGATAGCATCAATAGGTATGATACCTGTATATCGCTTCATCTGCGCTCCACTAAATTTCTCGTTCATCTTATCAATATATATCTTAGCTGCCGTATAATCCCTCTGTTCTATACACTGAGAAATTATATTCATATGCTCCCTTACATCATGTCTGAACCTTCTCATCTCTTTATCTTTTTCTAAAATAAGCTGAATATACTTTTCCTGCTCCAGCAAATAGAGACTAAGCATATTCTTCTCATGTTGAAAAGCCTGATTTTTATAAATAGTTACCGACAGCCATAAAAAGGATACAAAACACACAATACCTACGGCAGACAGGAAAAACCCCAGCAAATTTACTTGAAGAGCCGGTATTTTATATAACGAACCGATATATTGAACCAAACCAATCAGCAGATAAAATGCTATAGCCCCTATTGTGGTCGCAACATAAATGGAATTATTAAAAATAAGCGTAATCCCCCTCTGCTTTCGCTTAATTCTTTTTATCAGATAAATCACTATCATTAACACAGTAAAAAATGAATTTGCAATCAATGTCCAAGCAATATTACCTGCCACCTGTGCTTGCGAAACCCTTAAAAATATTGCCACCAAAAAAGAAACTGCTACATTCATTATGGAAGAAAGCATAAATGCACACGGATACAATAAAATCCATTTACCCTTTTTACTGTCCATAACAAAAAGCAGCGCAAGCAAACAGCATAGTATATTTACCACCGCCGGCTGTACTCGAAGACCACAGAAAATATTTATCATATTGCACAAAATGATGCCTGCATAAGCTACAAATATTTTTTGCTTCTTTTTGCTTATCGGAACCTGCAATACCAATGCGTAACATAGTAAAATATTACTTAACTCAACAGCAGCTCCTACTATATATAGAATATTATTTGTCATTTATCCGCTCCCTGAATTTCCTAAACATGTATTCTTTATATGCATTACGGCTTGCTTCTTTATACTTTCTGCCTATAGGCAGTTTTTCACTTCGGGATATCAATGCTACAACATCTTTAAAATTCGAAACATACTTTAGATTGACCAGATATGACTTATGTACACGCACAAAATTATATTCACTCAGTTCTTCTTCCCATGCTCTCAGACTTCCGCAAATTATATACTCATCTTTTTCTGTGACTATATTGACATATTTGCCTTCACCGGATAAATATACAATCTCTGCAGCACAAAGATATATCTGCTTTCCCATCGCAGATACTGTAATTATTTTGTTATTTTTTTGTCTATCCACTATTTTCTTGACTTCTCTTGCAAATCTATTATATTCTAATGGCTTGCAAATAAATCCTCTTGTTTTAACACCAAAGGTATCAAACACATAATCCGGATGGCTGGATACAAAAAGTATATTTTTAATATTATCCCTGCTCTCCAATAGTTTCATGGTATCTATACCATTCATTCCCTGCATTTCAATATCAAGAAATAAAATATCAATATCCTTCTCGTATATCAGCAGTTCCTCACCCGAACGAAACATTTGATATTCAAATTTCTGATTAAGCTCTTTCCTTACTTTTTCACAGCACTCTCTGGTTTCTTCAGCACATTTTATTTCATCATCACATATTCCTATATACATTGTCTCTTCCCCCATACATCAGCTTCATTTTTCGGCACATTTAAGGCTCCTGCACCCTCAACGTGCGCCCAACAAAATCTCATCTGTCAGAAATTCCCTCACCCTTACCTTCACCAGCATATTTGAGCCTAGCTTATCCTCCTCCAAGGGCAACGCAACTTTTACATAATCCTTGGTATGCCCCAAAAAGTAATTGTTTCCCGCAAGCTCCTTCTGCTCCTCCAGCAAAACCTCCACAGTCTGTCCAAGATAACGGCTGCGAAACTGTTTGGACTGTTCCCTCTCCAAGGTAAGCAGCTCGTTACTTCTTTCACCCTTAACCGGCTCCGTCACCTGATTTTTCATAGCCGCCGCAGGAGTACCTGCCCGCTTGGAATACTTGAAAATATGCATTTCGTAAAAGCCCACCTTCTGTAGAAATGCCTTCGTCTGCCCAAATTCCTCCTCCGTCTCCCCGGGGAAGCCCACAATTACGTCCGTGGTAATGGCAGGACATACAAATGCCTCTCTCAAAAGCTCCACGCTGCGATAATATTCCTCCGTGGTATAATGTCTGTTCATTCTCTTTAAGGTTGCGTTGCAGCCGCTTTGCAGGGAAAGGTGGAAATGGGGGCAGACCTTAGGCAGTGCCGCCAGTCTTTTTGCCGTGTCCTCCGTTACTATTCTAGGCTCTAAAGAGCCCAGACGAATGCGCTTTAGCCCCTCTATATTGTGGATTTTTTCCACCAAATCAATCAGCTTGCTGCTGCCGGAGTAATCCCGTCTCTCCTGCGTACGGTGTACCTCAACGCTAACTCCCTGCTTCCACTTCTCCTCATCAAAATCAATGCCGTAGGAGCTGATATGAATACCGGTCAAAACAATCTCCTGATAACCCGCTTTCACCATGCCCTCAATCTCTCTCAAGATATCCTCCGCCCTGCGGCTTCTGACGCGTCCTCTGGCCAGAGGAATGGCACAGTAGGTGCAAAACTGGTTACAGCCGTCCTGTATTTTGATGTAGGCACGAGTATGCTCAGCAGTCTGCTTCAAGGTCATCTCCTCATACTCATAGGTGTCATTTATATCTATGACAGTAGTGTCATTTAATGTCTTATTTCCTTCCCGCTCTGCAAGAAATTTCTCCAGAATCGCCACCAAATCCTTTTTTCGATTGTTGCCAATAGCAAGGTCAATGCTTTCGTCAAGCTCCACACTGTCCTTTCCCGTCTGCACATAACAGCCCACTGCTACCACAATGGCATTGGGATTTTTCTGCTTTGCCCGATGCAGCATCTGTCTGCTCTTACGGTCAGCAATATTTGTCACCGTACAGGTATTTACGATATATATGTCTGCCATTTCATCAAACGGCACAATCTGATAACCTTTTTCTATCAGCATTTGCTGCATAACGTCCAATTCATAGGAATTTACCTTGCAGCCCAAATTATGAAGTGCTACACTTTTCATAGGATTCTCTTCTTTTCTCCGATATTTTTTGATTGTTTTTCTCCTTGACTTTTACACTCCCAGCAATTAATATGGATTCAGAAGGTATGACAAACATGAAGGAGGTAATTACCATGAAGACAGTTCAAATTTCTTTAAATTCCATTGACAAAGTAAAGTCTTTTGTAAATGACATTACCAAGTTTGATTATGATTTTGATCTTGTATCCGGAAGATACGTTATTGATGCAAAATCCATTATGGGTATCTTCAGTTTGGATTTGTCCAAGCCTATTGACTTGAATATCCATACAGAAGACGGTGCAGAAGAAGTTTTAAATGTTTTGAAGCCCTACACTGTATAGGCTTCTGGCAAGCAAGCAACGTAAGAACGGCTTATGAATGCCGTGATTTCAAAAAGGATGTCTATGGGAATTCAGACCCGTGACATCCTTTTTTATGTTTTTACTCTACAATAATAACCTCGTCTGTCCGCAATGCCGTCTCTACCAGCTCTTCAATTTTTTCGTCCAAATTGTGCTCATGACGACGGATAACATTTACATTAGGCTTGGTAACAGGGTGCTTTGCCACAAAAATGGTACAGCAGTCCTCAAAGGGCAGTATAGATGTCTCATAGGTGCCGATTTTTTCGGACACCTCCACAATCTCCTGCTTATCAAAGCCAATCAGCGGACGATACACCGGAAGGGTGCATACCTCGTTTGTCGCCACAAGAGAATTCATAGTCTGAGAAGCTACCTGACCGATGCTTTCACCTGTAATCAGACCTAAACACTCTGTCTCTTTGGCAATATGCTCCGCAATACGCATCATATAACGGCGCATGATAATTGTCAGCTCCTCGTGAGGGCATTTCTCATGGATATAGAGCTGAATATCCGTGAAATTAATCACATGCAGATAAATAGGTCCTGTGTACTTGGAAACAATTCTCGCCAAATCCACAACCTTCTGCTTTGCCCTCTCACTGGTGTACGGCGGTGCATGAAAATAAACTGCGTCAATTTTCACACCGCGCTTTGCTATCATGTAACCTGCCACCGGGGAGTCAATGCCGCCGGATAACAGCAGCATTGCCTTTCCTCCTGTTCCCACAGGCATTCCTCCGGGGCCCGGAATAATTTCGGAATAAATATAAATCTTCTCACGCACCTCGATATTCAAAAGAATATCAGGATTATGCACATCTACCTTCATTTCGGGATATGCCTTTAAAATAGCCTCTCCCATATCCATGTTAATACTCATGGAATCCTTGGGATAATTCTTGCGCGCACGTCTTGCCTGTACCTTAAAGGTCTTATTTCGCTCAGGATATACATCTGCAATATACTGTATAATGGTGTCCTTAAGCCTTTCAAAGCCCTCGTCCTCCACATAAACTACAGGACAAATGCCGGAAATACCAAACACCGTCTGAAGCCGCTCTACCACCTCGTCAAAATCAAATTCTGTTTTGGCGTCCACATAAATACGCCCTTGTGTCTTGTGAATCAGGAATTCACCCTCACACTTTTTCAAAGCATATTTTATCTGATGCACCAATGCGTCCTCAAACAGATAACGATTCCTTCCCTTAATACCGATTTCAGCATACTTAATCAAAAAAGCTGTAAACATTCTGTACCTCGTCTTTCTTATACCTGCGCTTCTTAAAATCTCTCCGACAATACTCCCATATCCGCCATATGCCGCCTGCTGTGCTTCACCCCGATTACAGGCTTCCGCTTATTATCCGCGGGTGTACATTCGCAGCATTGGAATTTTATCATACATCACCTGTAAAGTATAGTCTATTTCTTCTATCGTTGTAAATACCGAAAAACTGAAACGTATGGTAGATTCCAGTAAATCCTTTTCCACACCGATTGCTCTCAGGGTGGCAGAAGGCTGGGGCTTGCGTGCAGAGCAGGCGCTTCCTGCGGAAACGAAAATCCCCTTCTCCTCCAAGGCATGTAAAAGCACCTCACTTCTCACACCCCTAAAGGACACGCTGACCACATGAGGTGCCGTTCCCTGCCCGTAAGGCTCACCGGGAAGCAGTCCGTTGACCGAAACGTCCTCTATTTTGCCCACACCCTCTATGAAATGTCTCTTACATTGATACAAATGGTCTATATCCTCATCAAAATGCTGATAAAGCAGCTCTGCCGCCTTGGCAAGCCCTGCTACACCGGGAACATTCTCTGTGCCGGAGCGTAAGCCCTGCTGCTGCCCGCCTCCGAAAACAATCGGGTGCAGCTTCACCTTGTCTCCCACATACAAAAAGCCCACACCCTTGGGTCCGTGAATCTTATGCCCGCTCACCGAAAGCATATCAATGTTCATTTTCTTCGGATAAATTTTTGCCTTTCCGAAGCCCTGAACAGCGTCCACATGGAACAGTGTGTTAGGGTTCATACGCTTAATCAGAGCGCCCGCCTCCGCAACAGGCTGTAAGGAACCGATTTCATTGTTAGTATGCATAATGGACACCAATATCGTGTCCGGTGTCATAGCGCGGTGCAAATCCTCCAGATGAATTTGTCCACAATCGTCCACCGGCAAATAAGTCACTCTGTAACCCAGCTCCTCCAAATGACGCATAGTCTGTAAAATAGCGGGATGCTCTATCTGAGTGGTAATCAGATGATTGCCGCGTCTGTTGTTGGCAGTGGCACCACCTATCAATGCAAGGTTATCGGATTCCGTTCCACCGGAGGTAAAAATGATTTCCTTTTCACTTACCTTCAACAGCTTCGCCAAAGTTTCCTTGGCATAGCGCAGATACTGCTCTGCCTGAAGCCCCTTAATATGCAGGCTGGAAGGATTTCCGTAATCCTCACACATAATTTTTGTCATCAATTCCGCAACCTCCGGGAATACACGGGTTGTGGCGGAATTGTCCAAATACACTTCCATCTATTTATCTCCTTTTATTGCCGTCTTTTTATAATATATGCAATGCAGTCCTGTTCTGTCAGTTTTCAAGCTGATACATAATCCACGAAAGCACCGTAAAGCCTGCCGTCTCTGTGCGCAGAATTCGTTTCCCCAAGGTTATCGGCTCAATTCCGCAGGAAACCGCCTTCTCAATCTCCCCTTCCTCGAAGCCTCCCTCCGGTCCGATAAAAACAGCAATACTCTGTCCTTCCCTCAAGCCGCCGATGAGTTCCTTAGTCTTATCCATTCCCTCCGCAAGCTCATAGGGAATCAGTCTTACGTCCATGGCTTCTGCCAGCCTTACCGCCTCACCAAAGCTCACAGGCTCTGACACCTGCGGAATAATGGCTCTTTTACTCTGCTTTGCCGCCGCCTCCGCAATTCCCTGCCAGCGGGCAAGCTTCGCCTTAGCCTTCTTATCATCCAGCTTTACCACACAACGCTTTGCCGCTACCGGAATCACCTGATAGACCCCAAGCTCCACTGCCTTTTGGATAATCAGCTCCATTTTATCTGCCTTGGGCAAGCCCTGAAACAAATAAACCTTGGCAGGAAGCTCCACGCCCTCCTCCTTAATAAAACGAAGCTCACACAGTACCCTGTCTTCCTCCAAGGAAGTAATACCACAGCGGTATTCTCTTCCGTCCTGCCCGTTGCTGACGGCAATTTCCTCACCAACCCTCATGCGCAGCACATTCTTAATATGATTTACATCGTTTCCCAAAATAATGACACTTTTGTCATTAACATTAATTTGATAAGGCTCCACGAAAAATTGATACATATTGATACCCATGTCCTTCCGTCGTACCGCTTAGGTGACGCAGCCAGCCCTTCTACTCTTTCCTTGCGGTTACGCTGACCCACTCACCCTGATAAGTAATCTCAAGCACCTTAAGACCCGCTGCCTTCACAGCCTCTACAACCGTCTCTTCCTTATCATCAATAATACCTGATGTGATGTAAATACCGCCCTTTTTCAACTGCTTTACAATCACCGGAGTAAGCGGCACCAAAACGTCTGCCAGAATATTTGCCACAACAATATCGTAGCAATCATAGCCTACCTTGTCCTGCACCTCCTTGTCGGTGATAATATTACCAATCATCATATCAAACTGCTCAGGGGCAATGCCGTTCACCTGACAATTCTGTGCCACCGCCTCTATTGCACAGATATCCAAATCCGTACCAACAGCATGCTTTGCGCCAAACATCAGTGAGAGAATTGCCAAAATACCGCTGCCTGTTCCCACGTCCAAAAGCTCTGTGTCGGAGGTAATATATTTACGAAGCTGACGTATGCAAAGCTGGGTAGTCTCATGCATACCGGTTCCAAAGGCTGTACCCGGGTCAATATGCAGCACCAACTTGTCCTTATCCTCAGTCTTCACCTGCTCCCATGAGGGAATCACCAAAATATCATCAATGTAGAACTGGTGGAAATACTGCTTCCAGTTGTTAATCCAGTCGATATCCTCCGTCTCGTCCACGGTAACGCTGCCCTCGCCGATATCCATAAATTGCCCAAGGTCGTCAAGCTCCCTTCGGATATTGGACAGAATGGTATCTGTGTCTGTAGCCTCGCCCTGTACCTCAAGACTGCCATCCTCCTTCTTTTCCACAAAGAAGCTTAAGTATGCAATACCGTCGTCCTCCGGTCCGTCAGGCAGAATGTCCACAAACATCTGCTCCTTCTCCAATGCAGTCAGCGGCACCTTATCCTCAATCTGAGCGCCCTCAAGCCCGATATCATAGAGGGTGCTTATAATTATATCCTCTGCCTCGGTAATTGTTTTTATGCGGAACTTAACCCATTTCATAGTATTATCCCTCCAGCCTGTACTTTCCACGCTTTTTGCAACTATGATGATTTTAAACCACTACACTTTACCTGTCAACTTGCATTCAACGCAGTATCAGTCAAAAAGACACTCCGTTTTGTGCCACGGAATGTCTTCTTGCTTAAGCTCTTTTCAATATTCAGTTGTCCACATCAGCAGCAGGATTTATTGCTGCTCATTCCAATACTTTTCCATATATTTTTGCGCTTCTATTTCATTCAAGGCAAATTTTTCCATTATCTTTGCCAATGTATCCTGCTTAGAAACACCCAGTTCAGCGCAGGCTTCAATCATTAGACCAATACCCTGCCTGATACCCTGCTCGATTCCCTGTTCAATTCCCTGCTCAATGCCTTGCTTGATTCCATCAGCAATTCCGGCGGCAACGCCCTCTTCATAGCCTCCCGCACGCTCTGCCCTACGTAGCTTCTCCTTCTCTTCTGCCTCGTTGTACTCAAAGATACTCACGCTTATCGCCTCCGCTTTGTTCTTCCTCAGGAAATCTGCAAGG
>Ga0129312_1000095_pt1 | contig 90061 bp, 79 predicted proteins | sample O827metagenome_FD_94434 | JGI IMG/M metagenome (GOLD analysis project Ga0129312, IMG submission 94434) | Orangutan group fecal microbial communities from Wisconsin, USA - O827 metagenome | ecosystem: Host-associated > Mammals > Digestive system > Large intestine > Fecal | place: USA: Wisconsin... | reverse complement strand
GGAGTCGAGTATTTGAATAGTCAGAGCCAGAATTTTATCGGCGGGAATTCCCGCCGATAAATGCTCAAAAATAAGTGGGGAATTTTCTCCGATAAAAGTGGGACTTTTTTATTGACAATCACACTTATGCAAGGACCCTACTACCATCTCGAAGGAAGTAAAGCTTCACCGCTTAAGTGACTGGTACCATAAAGGCACCTTTTATAATGCACATAACTTCTGCATTCATAGGTATCACTGTAAGAAAACAAATGTATGTGGCAAGATCATTCTCTGTAACATCAAGTGCACTTCCTGTCCTACCTGTAATCAGACCTGTGCTGATTTTATCAGGGAACGGTGTAACCGCCTTGACAAGGCTCCTTATGTCTGCAATGGATGTCCGAAAGCCATCAATCACTGTACGATTGCCCACAAGTACCGCTATGATGCCCTCTTTGCAGACCGCAAGTACAGAGAGTGCCTCTCATCATCCAGGGCTGGCATAAACATGACAAAGCACGAGCTTCGCCAAAAGGATATGGTCATCACCCCTCTCATTTATCAGGGGCAGTCACCCTACCAGATTATTACAAACCATCCGGAACTGGATATGTCAGTCAGAACACTCTATTCTTATCTGGACGATGGCATTCTTACCGCAAGAAACATTGACCTCAAGCGCAAGGTTAAGTTCAAACCGCGCAAGGTACACAAAACGCAGATTAAAGACCGTACTGTTTTTGAAGGACGTATGTTCACTGACTTTCAAAATCTGAATCTTAGCTCTTTTGCGGAAATGGATACCGTTCATTCATCACAGGAATCCAAACGTGTCATCCTGACTTTCTTCCTAACCCGTGAAAAGCTGTTTCTGGCCTTTATCATGAATCGCTGCACCAAAGGTGCCGTAAAGCTTATTTTTGACAAACTGGAGCGTCAGCTGGGAACATATGATTTCCTGACATTATTCAATACTATCCTGACCGATCGTGGATCAGAATTCGGAGACCCGGAGGCTCTAGAGACAGGTACCCACGGAATGGTCCGTTCAAACATCTATTTCTGTGATCCCATGAGAAGCGGTCAAAAGGGTGGCATTGAGCAGGCACACACCATGCTCCGCATGGTTCTGCCAAAGAAAACCAGTTTTGAATTTCTCACCCAGTGGGATATTCGAACCATCGTAGATCATATAAACTCCACTCCAAGAGAAAGTCTTGGCGGCCGCACTCCTTATGATGTGGCACTCGATAATTATGGCATTGATATACTAAAAGCGCTTCAGCTTAGACCGATTCCACCCGATGAGGTCAATCTGACACCTAAGCTGATACGCTTTAACCATTAACTTATCATAAAAATCTGCTGTCAGACTGGAACTTAACAATTCACATTTTTAGGATGTGGCCTGTGGAATTCAGTCTCACACACCGGATTCCCAGAGGCTTGTTTGCCATGCCTTGAATTCAGATATTTTATGGGAAGTTGAGCTAATTATACCAGTTTTCTTCAGATAAAGCTTTATATAATTCAATAAAATCAAGAATTTTTAAGGTGTGGTGGAATTTACCTCTGCACTGGAATTTAAAATTTCAAGTCAGCGGATTATGGCAATTTACACCTGCGAATAAATGAAATATTGCAGGAAAAAGGTATTAGTAAAAATCAGATATGCAAAGACCTCGATATTCCACGCACAAATTTTAATAAATACTGTCGTGATGATGTTACTCGTTTTGACACTGGCATGATATGTAAGTTGTGTTATTATCTTCAAGTAGACGCAGGCGAACTAATCACTTATAATCCTCCATCTCAATTATAAAACTTCGGTAATGAGTTCGATGGCTTTTTCGATTGAGTTCGATAAATCCCTTTATTTTCAAGACTTTCAGCCATTTTTACTATCATTTTATCAAAATACAGAATCCTCAAAAAGCCTTTCTAGGCTTTTTTCAATTTGCATACCTTTAATCATGGTTCGATAATTTCTACAGAACAGGTCGTGTGAATAATACTATAATATACTTCGACGTTCCGAACTTACATCCAATGTATAAACACAATAGATATGTCATCTGTCACAAATACAATTGACCTTTAAAATGTAATCTTCCCCCTATATAAAAAGATACTGCACCCTACACAATATAAGATACAGTATCTATAAATACTTCTGGTAACTATGCTTCTCTACACAAGATACCATCATACAATTGTTTCCAATTAATTTTCTTACTCCTTCTTTGCAATAATTCATTCATTTTTATATATTTTGAAATATTATTAATATCAATTCCTGTAATATACATAATATCTTCTAATGAATATCCTGCAAAGAACATTGTTCTTATTAAGCTTTTTCTAACAAATTTAGGTGAATAGCTTTTCCATTTTTCATCATTGGTAATCTGAACAAAATTATTAAAAACATCATTTATATTCCATTCTCTCATCGGTCTGTACTCCCCATCATAAAATACATGAAATACTTTTGGTGACTTTATCTTTGCTCTCTTAACCTCTTTATTAAGTTTCATCAAGTATTCTTGAAGAATAAGGCACACTTCTATTTTTCTTCCTTCTATACTTATATGCTTAAACGATTTATCAAAAGCATCCCAATTTAATTCCAAAAGTTGCGACCTCTCTAGCCCCAAAGTTATTTCCAATAAAAATATCACAATATCTCTATTAGAATTTCTTTTTGTTTTTAAAAAATCTAAAATCACTTGAATATCTTCAGCATTTAATTCAGTAACGCCTCTTTTATCTTCTGTTTCCTCATAAATAGTAAGATTTTCCTTACGACTGTCGCTTAAGCTAATAAATCTAATCCTTTCGTGCTTTTCCAATTCATACAGCATATTATAGATATGAGTGTGATTATTATTCAGTGTTTTTGTTGAAGTATCTTTACCATTCCTCTTACATTCACTAATAAACATATCAAATTGTTCCATATCCAAATTTTCATAAAATCGCTTTCCGACTTGTCCATAGTTCCTTTTAGCCAATACTTTAGGTGCAAAATAGTCAAAAAATTGAAATAGCGTACAACGATAAGAATTCCAAGAAACATCCTTTATTCCCTGCTCATATTTCCACACTCTATATTGTGCAACATCGCAATAAAAATGTGTTGATTGATTATTATACAAGTTATCAAAACTAAGATATTTAAAATATCTTAATTCCGTTCTTCCCTTTGTTCTAACTTTGAAAATATCAAACCAAAATACAATATATGATTCTAATACATCGCCTTCTATCTTTGGTATTGTTTCTATTGAAAAATCCAACAAAACGTACTCATATCCATTAGTTAATATACCAAATCTCTGCCCTTTACTTCCTGCATAAGTTCTGACTTGCTCAATATCTTTAACTTCAATTGGTCTGTTTCCATTTTTAACTTCTATTATTAGTGCATTTTTACCAATAGCAGGAACATATACATCACAGAATCCTTTTACTATTGATTCTTCTAATGAACATTTTCCTACATCATATCCGTAACACTTCATAAAAGTATTTATTATAACATGAAGTCTTACATTATCTTCGTGTCTTTTGTTGCCTATACCTTTGTATGCATTTCGTAATTTCAAAACTATATCATTCATTATAAACAACTCCTTCTTAATAGTATTTATTCCCAGCATTTTATTAGCCGTATTCTCATACTTCAATAATCCTCTGGTTACAATATCTATGCTCTCCAAATGTTTATACAAATACTCTAACAACTTTATCCAAATCCAATAAAACGCAACTTTGAAGACAATTAAAATCTCCATTTTATAGACGACAAAAAAGACATCATCACCTATATTTCTATAAGCAATGATGCCTTATCATTTCATTCAAATATTTCATTTTCAATCCGTTTTTTAAGTAACAAGCAAACTTTTCATTAAGAAGTTGGGCAAATCATTTTACCCATTCTTGTACCCAACTTTTACCCAAATTATCACGATATTCTGCGATACTTTATGCTAGGTTACGGTACTTTGAATTTCCTCTCAAAATCGCTTGCAAGGCTTGAAAATGCTTTATTTTCCGGCTTTATCTGTTCTAAGAAACATCTCTTAGTTTCCTGCCATCTGAGCAGCAACCTCAGCTGCGAAGTCCTCGTTCTTCTTCTCAAGGCCTTCACCTGTCTCGAAGCGGACGAATCTCTTAACGCTAAGCTCGGTGCCGTTCTCCTTGCCTACCTGTGCAAGATACTGAGCAACCGTCTGCTTGCCGTCCTCTGCCTTAACGTATACCTGCTCTAACAGGCAAACCTCCTTAAGCTCCTTGTTGAGACGACCAACGATAGCACCCTCAATAACCTTCTCAGGCTTGCCTGCCATCTTGGGATCCTGCTCAATCTGAGCCTTGAGGATTTCCTTCTCATGCTCCTTGTACTCCTCAGATACATCTTCTGTAGCAACGTACTTAGGATTCAAAGCTGCAACCTGCATTGCAATATTTGTCAATGCCTCCTTGATTGCATCATTTACAACTGCGGTATCAGCCTCTACGATTACACCAATTCTACCACCACCGTGTACATAGGAAACTACACAGCCGTTTGCAGCCTCTACCTTCTCAAATCTTCTGATATTCAGGTTCTCACCGATAACGGCAACCTTCTCAACCAAAGCTTCCTTAACAGTCTTGCTGCTGTCTGCATTCCATGCTTCTGCCATGAAAGCATCCATATCTGCTGCGCTTGAATTAACTGCCTGCTCTGCAACAGCCTCAACAAACTGCTGGAACTGCTCGTTCTTTGCAACGAAGTCAGTCTCAGAGTTTACCTCTACTACAGCTGCAACCTTGTCACCCTTGGTTGCGATGCGGCAGATACCCTCTGCTGCGATTCTGCTTGCCTTCTTCTCAGCCTTAGCCTGTCCGTTCTTTCTCAGGAACTCAACAGCCTCTTCCATATTTCCATTGGTCTCATTAAGAGCCTTCTTACAATCCATCATACCTGCGCCGGTCTGCTCACGAAGTTCTTTTACCATTGCTGCTGTAATCTCTGCCATTTTATTATCCTCCACTCTGCCGTCTGATTATTCAGCCTCTACTACTTCCTCAATATCCTCTGCGCTCTCAGCGTCAGCAGCAACATCCTCCTCAGTGTAAACTGCCTCACCCTGATTAGCCTCGATAACAGCGTCAGCCATCTTAGCAACAATCAGCTTAACAGCTCTGATAGCGTCATCATTACCGGGAATAATATAATCTAACTCTTCAGGATCACAGTTAGTATCACCGATACCGATTAAGGTAATTCCAAGGGAATGTGCCTCCTGTACGCAAATTCTTTCCTTCTTAGGGTCAACTACAAAGATTGCATCGGGAACTCTGGTCATATTCTTGATACCACCAAGGTTCTTCTCCAGCTTCTCCCATTCCTTCTTTAACTCAATAACTTCCTTCTTAGGCAATACATCAAAGGTTCCATCCTCAGACATGGTCTCGATTGCATGTAATCTTTCGATACGGGACTGAATGGTCTTGAAGTTGGTAAGCATACCGCCCAACCATCTCTCGTTTACATAGTACATACCGCAACGCTCAGCCTCAGTCTTAACTGCGTCCTGTGCCTGCTTCTTAGTACCTACAAAAAGAATGGTACCGCCCTGTGCAGCGATTTCAGAGATTGCCTTGTATGCCTCATCAACCTTACCTACAGACTTCTGTAAGTCAATGATGTGGATACCATTTCTCTCGGTGAAGATGTAAGGAGCCATCTTAGGGTTCCATCTTCTGGTCTGGTGTCCGAAATGAACACCTGCTTCAAGTAACTGCTTCATAGAAATAACGCTCATGTTCTTACCTCCATTTGGTTAAATGCTTCCGCAATCCTTTTAAGCCGAACCCGCGTTAAGAATCCGGTTAGCTCTGACGGCGATTCCACACTCTGCGAAACACCACCGCCAAATCAGACTGCGTGCTTTTTAGTCACAACATTGTGATTGTAACATAAGAAAACCCCTGTTGCAAGGGGTTTTTCACAATTTACTGTCTTTTTAATGGAATCCTTTCACTTGGACATATAAAGTACCTAATCACTTTACCAACAGTTTACTTATCACTGCATGGACGTGGCTGAACGGTTACTTCCTTCTGTCATACCTTCTTATCTGCCCGTGATGATTTTGGCAATCTCCTCATCACTGCTCCCTTCGGCAATTTCATAGGTGCCGATTCTGAGCTTTTTGTCATAACCGTTGCTGCACAAATATCTGTCATATTCCTTAGCGTCGGCTACAAGACCTGCCGCAGCCAATGCCTTGCTGACACTGACCGAGCTGTCTCCACGCTCTATTACAATGGTTATGCTATCCTGCGGCGTGCTATGACTCTCCTCAATATTAGGCTCTTCATCAGCTTCCTTCGTTTCTTCCACTATACTCTCTGTCGTGGAATCTGCCTCATTCGTCTCCTGAGCAGGCTTCTCATTTTCCTGCTCCTGACTGCTTGCTTCCTCTGATTCCATGTTCGGGTCACCCGAAGCCTCTATAGATGGTTCCGTTGACGAAGCTTCTTGCCTGATACTATCCTCATCAGATGTTTTCTCTGGCTCTGCCGTCTCTTCCTGCCTTAAATCAGATAGCACAACCGACTTACTATCTACCATGCCAAGCTCCGCAGCACGCGCTCTTATTTCTTCATCAGTCATGGCTTCCTTACCGCCTGTGGCTACTCCCATAATGAACGCCGCCACTAAAATGCCGATGCCAAGTCCTCGTAAGTAGTATTTCAGTTTCATATCTTCTCACACTCTGCATTACAAATTCTTATACAAATCAATCACCAGCTTTACCTCACCCACGCCAAGTCCCAGTTCCTTAGCTATTGCCACCTTGGATTTGCCCTGTCTGTAAAGCTCCAAAATCCTTTCGTTGCTGTTGAGCCCTTCCTCCTCAGGCTCCGGCATAAAGCTGATATCCATTCCATCCTTCAGCTTATTTTCCGGCTCTTCCTCCTTTACAGGCTCCTTTGCAACAACTGCCGCCGGCTCAGGATTGAGCATCTGAAAGGTATTCACAGTTGCCTCTGCTTCCTTAACCGTTTTATTGACCTCTGTCACTGTATTTTTTAAGTTGGTATGCTTATCATTCAGCATATCATAGAGAAACATAACCTCCTCGTGATTCTTATGTATCTCCTTCAACACAGTATCCGAGTACTCATTGACAGCCATTATCTTCTCGTTGGAAAGACGCTCCAGAGAACGCTCTGTCTTTTCCATGGCATAGCCAACAGCCTCCTCAACCACATCGTCTACATGTCCTCTGACGCTCTCCAGTTCCTGAGAAACCAATGCCTTGATTTCTTCCTTTGCAAGTTCCTTTGTCTCCTGCGAGTTCTCTTCTTTTTTTGCCGGAAGCAGAAAGCTTAATACAAAAACCACCGCACCTGCAACCAACAAAATAATCTCCGTACTACTCATGAATTTCTATCGTCCATTTCTTAGATTTTCATATCAAAGCCACTATGTCCCTTAACAATAACCTGTTCGTGCTTTTCCTGCTTCTTTCGCCTGCTTCCCCCATCGCCATGGTACTCATTGTTACCCTTCTCCTTGGCATCGGACTGCTTCCTGTGCCAATCGACATTATCACTGCTGTGTACCTCCTTAGTCCGCTGCTGCGTCGTCTTCTGCATCTGTTGTCCTATATTGGTCTGGTCTACAAAGCTCTTATTGTCTTCGTTATGCTTTACCGCTGTATAGTCCTGCGCCCGTGAGATGGTAGTAAGCTCTATTGAACCAAATGCCATACCTCTCCTCCTTTCATAACCTACAAAGGCAGCATCTTTACCTCGCCGCTTTTCCGTTCAAATTTACAATACTTATAGCTGCTCTGCACCGCCATGGACACATCACCGATAATAATGGTTGTTCCCGGATAAACAACTCCCTGCACCTCAACCGTTGATTGCTTCTCAGGGTCAAAAGCAAGCTGCAGCTCCTTCATAACTGCATTCTTCTGCTCCAACTCCACCTTCTTTTCCTCAAGCAGCTTGGCAACACTCTTTACATATTTTAACTGGTCTTCAGTGAAACGCACACCCTTAGCTCTCTTCTCGGTAAAATTGGCAATAACAGGCTGTGCATTCCTTATGGTCTTAACAATTTCCCCAATCTCCTTCTGCGTCTGCATATACTGCATCTTTATCTGCGGACTGACACCCACCTCAACAATAGTAGGCGCACCCAAGGTAGCTCCCAGCGTTTTCACTGTAATCTTGTTTGCCGCCTGTACATGACCGCCGGTAATAAAGCCCTTTTTACCTGTTACCGTAATCTCAGTTCCTGCCGAGACGTTCGTATGCAGAATAGACTCCGTGTTCACATAGCCCTCTGCCTCCACACTGGCATTCTCCAAGAATTTTGCCACAATGTTGCCGCCCGCCTTCAGCGTACCCTTTGACATACCATTCATGCCTCTGGCAATAATAATATTGCCGCCTGCATAAATATGAGCGCCCTCAACCACACCGTTAATAATAACATTGCCCTTTGCCTTCACCTCATAATTAGAAGCTACATTACCATTAACCTGCACACTTCCCTCAAATTCAATATTACCTGTGGAAATATCTACATTCTCCACCTCGTAAACATCAGATACAAAGACCTTGTCATCTACCAGCATGACATGACCATCCACCTTAGAGCTTATGGATAATCTGTCCGCAGATAATTCAATGTTATTACCAAATTTCAAATTAACTCTATGTACCTCACGGGGCTTAATACGGTTGCCTATAATATCCATTCCATACTCGCCCTCATCAGCAGGAATAATTCTTGCAAGCAAGTCACCCTTTTTGCAATGATTAATCACATTCAGATGAAAATAGTCAACACTGCCATCCTCCCGCATAGTAGGCTGTACATGCACATCTGTATTAAAGTAATACTCTATTTTGGCATCTGTGCCATGTCTTGGCTCCTTACCTTTGGCAACAATCAAATCCGTGCAGTAATCATTATCCGATTGAAAGTGATTCTGCAATACGTCCATCTGTATTCCCGATTTAATATTTCTAAAATTTAAATCTCTTATAAAATCATCAAAGGTAAGCCGTTTGCCTGTTTGAGAGGGCGCAAAGAAACGCACAGTAGCGGTCATGCTGTCCGGACTGACGCTCAACTGATAATCCTCCCTATAAGCAGGACACTCTCCGCTTCCCAAAAAACACACCGTGTCTTTTCCTTCAGTAATTGCCTTCTGTAATGTAGCGACATCATAATTCATTTTCGCATTGTCTAAATACCGCATCACCTCGGCAATTCTTACACTCTCGCCACCTTCATTCGGTGGAACCAGTCTGATACCAAACCCGCCTGTTGTCTCAACCAACTGAAAATACCCATTCTGCATATTTTTTCTCCCTTGCCCAAATTGCCGTTAATCACCTGACAAAATCCCCATATAGCTTCCCATTTTTGTTTTCATCTTTTGCAATGCTCTGGTATGAAGCTGTGAAACTCTCGATTCCGACACCTCCAAAACATTACTGATTTCCTTTAGTGTAAGCTCTTCATAATAATAAAGAGTAATAACCTTTTGTTCCTTCTCTGTCAATAGCTGTAGCGCCTCTCCCAGAACCTTACTGAGCTCTGCTTTCTCAACTCTCTCCTCCGGGCTTTCAAAGCGAGAGGTCGTATGCCTGCTATAATCCTGCGCCACATCGCTTCCCTGCTCCATATATTCATTCAGGGATACAACTCCCGTAATTTTCATTTGTGACTGCCAATCAAGATATTCCTCATCAGAAATACCTAAGCCTCTTGCAATCTCTTCGTCACTGGCACTATGACCCGTACTCTGCTCAATCTCCTTTATTACGGCATCTATTTTCTTTTGTCTCTGCCTGATTGTTCTTGGAATCCAATCCATCTTGCGGATTTGGTCTAAAATTGCTCCGCGAATTCTTAAGCTGGCATATGTCTCAAACTTAACCTCCTTCATACAATCAAATTTATCAATTGCATCGATAAGTCCAAAAATGCCATAGCTTACCAAATCCTCATACTCTACATTATATCCCAAGTACATACTGAGCCTGCCTGCTACCAGTTTAACCAAGGGTGCAAACTCCAGAATAATTTTTTCTCTGGCTTCCGGCGATTTTGTCGTGGCATATTCTTCTAACAATTTTTTCTTACCTGCATCATCCATAGGCCTTCGTCACACCCTCCGTATAATCTATTCTTCTGTCTTTTCCTCTCCCTCTGTACTCTCTGCTTCCTTCTCGATTACTTCTCCCTCCTTCTGCTCTTTCTTTTCATTTTGAGTATCAAAGTAATCCAAGGTCCACTTTAAGCCACTGCCCAATAAGTAAAAAATGATTAAAACAATGAGCAGTGAAAAAAGCTTATTCACAATAGAATAATTCTGTATAAAAGTAATAACACAGGTGACAGCTCCTGCCACCAGCATGAGTATTAATGGTATATATTTTCTATTCATCTCTGTAACCCTTGTCAGATAATTGTCTCCTCTTTCCCGACTGCTCTTATATGGAATTCACCACTCTCAGGGAAATAGGTAACTGTTCTACCATAATTTGCGCCTGTGTCCTCTGCCAAAATAGGAATATTAAGCTCCGACAGCTTTTTCTTTGTAGCTGCCACATTGCGCTCACCTACCATCACCGTATCGGAATTGGCACTAAACCGAAACATGGTTGCTCCGCCGGCAATTTTTGCTTCCAGACGGCTTCTCTTTGCACCAAGCTTTTCCATCTGTCTAACCAATTCATCAATTCCTGTATCTGCAAATTTTGCAATATTCTGCTGACTGTTCCGAATCATGGTGCTATCCGGCAGCATAATATGTGCCATGCCTCCCACCTTTGTAACAGGGTCTCTGAGAGCAATTCCTACACAGGAACCAAGCCCCAAGGTTGTTACACCATCGGGGCTTATACAAGTCTTTAAATCTGCCATTCCCACCTTAATTATCTCACTCATCAATGTGTTTCCTTCATAATATGTGTATCTTTGATTTATACCATAGGTATTCCCAATGAATTTAAGATTTTGGAATAGGATTCCAAATCCGGTATCAAAATGAAATAGCCGTCAATTTCAACCTCGTCATAAAACTGAGATTGAATCAAAAGTATTTTATCACCCAACGTACCAAAATGAATTGCCGGAACACTTAAAATGGCACATGCCATATCAACAGTAAGCTCCGGAGGTGTAGGGAAAATCTTAAGGTTCGTAAGGGACGATAAGGAATTTAAGTAGGCTCCGGTAATAATATTGCCGACCTCCTTCATGGCAGACAATTCCATCTCCGTGAATTCCTCTCCCTCAGATGCCATGCCCATCATTATCTTATTAATCAGATGCTTGGCACTTCCCTGCTCTACAAGGAACATCATACTTCCGGTGATATCACCCTCCACACCAAGGTAAACACCTACCATAATCTGCTCCTCACCGCCCATAAGCTCGCCAACCTCTGCAAAATCCAAGAGCTTAACCTGAGGAACCTTCATGTCTACCTTGCACTGGAGCATCTGGGAAAGTGCCGTCATGGCATTTCCCGCTCCGATATTACCTATTTCCTTTAATACATCTGCGTAATTTTCCGATACCTTTTCCAAGCTGATATCACTCATCAAGCATTTCCTCCATGTTCTATTGTGCATTCTCTTCCAGCGTAATGGAATTAAGGTCTAACAGGGAAATCAGTTCACCATCATGCTTACCCACAGCATTGATATAGTTTACCTTTCCATCCTTACTGTCGTAGGTCAGCTTTTCAATCTGATCTTCTGACAATGTAACAACCTCTTTTACCTCGTCGACAATAATACCGACATTGCCCTCCTGCTCCAGCTTCAAAATTATAATTCTAGTAGTTCTGGTATACTCGTCTGCCTCCAGCCCCATTTTCAGTCGGAGACTGATAACAGGAAGCACCTCACCACGAAGGTTAATGACACCCTTCAGATAATCTGGCACCTTCGGTACTCTGGTCATTCTCTGCATTCTGACAATATTATCAATGTAACGTATATCAATGCCATATTGCTCATCGCCCAAACGAACCACTATGTACTGAATCGTCTCAAGCACTCCCTTATTTCCTTCACCATCAATGCTTAAAGCATTTGTCGTATTCAACTGCTCCATGTTGTTATCCTCCCTTCCCTACAGCAATGCATTTGCATCAAGTATCAATGCCACTTCACCATCACCTAAAATGGTTGCGCCGCTGATAAATTTACATTGTTTAATATACTTACCAAGGGATTTTATAACAATTTCCTGCTGTCCAATCATATCATCAACTACCAAGCCTGCCAGCTTGTCTCCCTTTTTGACAATAACAACAATCAGATTATCCTCTTTAGATCTGGTACTCTCAACATCTAAAAGCTCTGACAGACGAATCAGGGGGATAACAGTTCCTCTTAAATGGATTACCTCCTTATTCTGTACCAGCTTAACCTCACTTAGTGCCACATCTTCAATCGTCTGAATGGAGCCTAACGAAATTGCATACTTCTCACCACCTACAACTACCATAAGCGTCTGAATAATTGCAAGTGTCAAGGGCAGTCTGATTGTCCATGTACTTCCTTCGCCGAGCTTTGACTTCACCTCGACCTCACCGCTTAAGGATTCAATCTTAGAGCGAACAACATCAAGTCCTACACCTCGGCCCGATACGTCCGTAACCTGCTTTGCTGTTGAGAAGCTGGGCAAAAACAGCAGATTGATAATATCCTTCTCTGCCATGCTGGCTGCCTGCTCCGGTGTGATAACGCCTCTCTCAATGGCCTTGTTCTTAACAGCCTCGGTATCAATACCATTACCGTCATCTCTTACCTCAATAACAACATTGTTGCCGTCCTGATATGCATCTAAGAAAATAGAACCCACAGCCGGCTTACCACGTTGCGCACGCACCTCGGCAGATTCCAAGCCATGGTCTGCAGAATTACGAAGCAGATGCATCAGAGGATCACCGATTTCATCTACTACGGTACGATCCAGCTCTGTCTCCTCACCTGTCATATACAGCTCCATTTTCTTGTCCAATTTCTTGGAAAGATCACGAATCATACGAGGGAATTTATTAACAACACTCTCAATAGGAACCATTCGCACCTTCATTACAGACTCATGGAGACTGGTGGTTACGCTTTCCAAATATTCAATATGCTCATTGATTCCGTTTCCTCCGGACTGCTCCTGGTCAGTTGCAGACACGAGGGAATTTTTTGCAATAATCAGCTCGCTCACCAAATTCATTAAAACGTCCAGCTTTTCAATATCCACACGCACCGTACGATTCACAACCGGCTTGCTGGGTGTCTGCTTCTTCTCTGTCTTGGCTGCCTTGCCGCTCTTGTCCTCTGTAGACGGAGCCGGATTCACTCCGGTCTCCTGCTTGCTGTCAGCTTCTTCTCTCTCTTCAATGGGATGATAGTTCTTAGTCTTTTCAAGCACCAGCGGAGCGCCTGTAACCTTAGCAATTTCAGAAACATTCTCAGCCGCCTTAATAACCTCATCTAATGTAGCGTCTGAAATTACAATCAGAGTAAAGTCCTTATCAAATTTTTCGTCCTCCACATCCTGTGCGCTGGGATTTGATACGATAATTTCACCCTTTTCCTCAACTGCCTTAAACACGAGGAATGCTCTTGCCGCCTTCAAAAGACATGTGTCCTGCACCACCACATTGATGCCGTAAACATTTTTCTTCTGTTTTCCGGCTTCTATGATAACGCGAATCTGGCTGTCCTCAAGAGCAATATCATGCCACTTCTCCTCACTTTCCTCTGAGGACTGGGCAGCTGCCTGCTCCTTGGGAGCTTCTGCCTTAGCTTCTGCCTTGGAGGTTCCGTTCAAAATATCATTTAACTGCTTAATCAACGGCTCATTGTCATTGGTACCCTCATCAGCACTTTCCTGAATATTGTTTGTGTATTCGTCCAATGCGTCAAGGCAACGGAACAGCACGTCAATCATCTCAGGCTGCACCTTAATGTTGCCGTTTCTAACCTCAGAGAAAACATTCTCCATGTCATGGGTCAGATTCTGCATACGCTTGTAGCCCATGGTTCCTGCCATACCCTTCAGGGAATGGGCAGCACGGAATATTTCATTAATCGTATCCATGTTCTCCGGGTCAGCCTCCAGCTCCAGAATCTGTGTGTTTAAGCTCTGCAAATGCTCCTTTGTTTCATCTAGGAAAATTTCAAGATATTGGCTTACGTCCATCTTATCCTCCATTCTGCCAAAATAGGCATTCATCTCATTGGGTAGTTACTCCAACCTGTAAAATAATTTCCTGTGCAATCTGTTCCAGTGGAACCACCTGATTGGACAGCTGTGCTCCGATAACGCTCTTTGGCATACCAAACACAATACTGCTGTCCTGATCCTGCGCGATAACATGCACCTTTTTTTTCTCCTTCAGGTTCCTGATGCCCTCCGTCCCGTCGGCGCCCATGCCTGTCATTACCACACAGACCACCTGTTCAAAACGACTGTCCTGCAGGGATTCATACATATAGTTGGCACAGGGTCTGACTCCTTCTCTAGTGGGTTCCTCCGTATAATGAATGGTATATCTGCCTGCTGTAGAGGTATTCACATTCATATGAAATCCTCCCATAGCGATATACACCACACCATTTTGCAGTTCATCACCCTCAGCCGCTTCCTTTACAGTGACATCGCTCATTTCATTCAATCTCTCTGCCAAAGAAGCAGTAAAACCCTTGGGCATATGCTGTACCACCAACACCGGTGCATTCAACTCCTTAGGAAGTCTGGGAATTACCGACTGTAATGCCTTCGGTCCTCCTGTAGAGCTGGCAATGGCAACCACCTGCTTTCCCGGTACGCTGACAGAATGCTTTTTCACAATATCCACCATCTTAATAGTGGTGCGCCTGTCCTTTAAAATCTTCTCCCGGGATTCAAAGGTCGGCAGCTTGCTGTCAGCTACAACACCTAAGATGCGAAGCATATCCAGCTGAAACTGCTCCCTCCGGCAATCCATTGCATTATCCGGCTTATGTATAAAATCCAAGGCTCCAAGCTCCAGAGCATCAAGGGTTGTCTTTGCCCCCTCTCTGGTATCTGTACTCGCCATCATTACTCTTGCGGGAATCTTAAATTTGCGAAGCTCTTCCAAAAGCTCCAATCCGTTCATCTTAGGCATATTCACATCTAAGACCACGGCATCATAAGTATTCCGGCTGAGTAAATCAAAGGCCTCCAGACCATTTGTTGCTCTTGCAACGACCTGAAATCTCTTGTCACTATTGATTATATCACAAAGCACTCTTCTCATGAGTGCAGAATCATCTACAACTAATATTTTTTTTGCTTTTTCTTCCATTTTTCGCTCCTCGATTACAATATAGATTCTTCCTGTAGTACTAAGGCAATCTGTCTCTTTTACGGCTTCTTCGCTCTTCTTCAAAGATATATCTTATGATTGCCTCTCTGGTCTCCACATCCACATTATAATATTGTACACGATGCTCCAAGGTACCGGGCTTGTTTTGCAGCTCCTTTACCGACAACACCTTTCCAATTATTTCGTACCTCTTGCGCTCGCCCCCCACTATCAGATGATAGCTACAGTACAGAAGACTTTCCGGCTCGTATCTCTGGTTGGACATAAACCTAAGCCCCCCGCCGCTGATGTCTACAATCACGCTGCGTTTTAGCGGAAGCCCCGGCTGCAATGTATAGGGAACCTTATTCTCTATCGCCTGCACCTCTTCCTCCACCAAATTTCTGGCACACATCTCCAGCGCACAGCTGAAACGATAATATTCTCTTCTCTGATATCTCCGCAGATTGCTGGTCAGCTCCACCACCAAAATATACACATTATTACTTTTGTATCGGTCAATAATTCTGGCAAAGCACTGGTACAGCCCGGAGGCTCCATAAAACACCATATCATATTCGCTGTCCACAGGAAGCAGTATCAGCTTCGTCTGCTCCATAGGCATAACTATTTCAAGGGAATCCTCCGATAGAATATCGTGCACCTTACTATAATAAACTTTCTGGGAAATCTCGCCCACGCTGCCTCTGCCCTTATCCACAGCCTGCAATTCTATTTTATCTCCCGCAGCAATAAACTTTGAAAGCATCTCCAACACCCTTTCAATCTATTTTTCCTCTTATCTTCCCGTCACAATATGGGAAAAGAATGCCGCCATACCCCGCTTTGGCTGTCGCTGTGCCTCCTCCTTATCCAAGAGCCTGCATGCTATTCTTTCATATGCAAGACTTGACTTGGCGTCCGGGTTCTGCATAGATACCGGTAGCTGCTGCATTACCGCCTTCATAAGCTGAGTATCCTGAGGCACACAGCCCAAATAGGTCATTGGCAGCTTTAGATATCTGGTAACCACCGCATTCAGCTTATTAAAGAGCACCACCCCCTCAGCTTCCTTTTCCACACGGTTGGATATCAGCTTTATTTTAGTGATATCCTGACGGAATCTGGGATGCCTGTACAATGCCTTTAACAGAGAATAGGAGTCGGTAATCGAGGTAGGCTCCGGTGTTGTCACCAAAAGAATTTCTCCGCTTGCCACCAGAAACTCAAGCACTGCATCTGCAATTCCTGCGCCTGTGTCCACAATCACAATATCCGCAATAGCGTCCAGCTCTGCCAGATTCTGAATAATATAGGTCAGATAATCTCTGCTCAGATTGGACATTCCCGCAATACCTGAACCACCTGAAATAAAGCCTACATCCATAGGCCCCCATGTTATAATTTCTTTAATGTTTTTGCCCTGATAAATCAAATCGCACAGATTATGCTTGGGTACCGCCCCAAACATAATCTCGATATTTGCCAAACCGAAATCTGCATCCAGAATAATAACTCGCTTACCCATTTTTCTAAACTGGATTGCCAAATTGATAGCAGTGTTGGACTTTCCTACGCCCCCCTTGCCGCTTGTAACCGTAATCACTCTCGCCAAGGGTCTTGACTGCATATTGGCTTTTATAATACGCAACTGTTCTGCCTGATCCATATCCACTCCTCCTGTCTGCGCAAAAACTAGTGTTTTCCTCCCAACAGCTGTTTCACTGTCTTTTGTGGATTGAACTGTTCAATGTCGTCCGGCACATTCTGCCCATAAGTTACATAAGCTATAGAGCTGTCCGTTGCCAGCTTTACATTAAATAAATTTCCAAGGGTAGCCGTCTCGTCCAGCTTGGTAAAGATAAGCTGGAATTCCGTAATTTTCTTATAATTATCCGCTATTTTTAATAAATCCCTGTATTTGGTAGTAGCACTCAAAACCAAAAAGCACTGATGCTCCACGCACTCACCGCCGCTTTCGTCTGCCAGTGCAGCCAAAAAACGTTTCATATCGCCCAGCTGCTGCTCATTCTGATGAGAATGCCCTGCAGTGTCCACAAAAATATAATCATAGTCTTTAAAAGCAGTAAGCGCCAGCTTAAGCTCCTCCTCCGTATAAATTACCCTGAATGGTACCTCCAAAATATTTGCGTAGGTACGAAGCTGTTCTGCAGCCGCAATTCGATAGGTATCTGCCGTAAGCAGAGCCACTTTTTTCTTTCCGTCTACGGCATAGCTGCTTGCCAGCTTTGCGATGGTGGTTGTCTTCCCCACGCCGGTAGGCCCGATAAATACCACCACCTTTGGTCCTCTATCGGCAGGTGTTATCCCCTCAGTCATGCCAAACTTTAATATCATTTTCTGATAAATATTTGCCAGGATATAATCAAAGGGCATATTGGGCTTCTTGCTTTTTTCTATATCCTCAAGCAGCTGATTTGCATATTTCTCATCAACCTCATTGTCGAGCATGGTATTGTAGAGAAGACGGATAAACTTTTCCTGCTCCTTGTTTGCACCTTCCTTTTCCGGCTCCTCCTCCGGCTTTGCGGTTGAAGAAGCAGTCCTGTTGTCAGCCGTTTCCTCCTGCTCCCTGCCTGTCTGTGCCTTATTCTCTATGTCGGTCTGCTTATAACTTTCCGCTGATTTCAGTTGGTTCTCCAAAAGAGTCTGAAGACTGTCTAACTTCTTCTCAATATTCTCTGTATTATTAATGTGAAGCCTCTGCTCTCCCTGCATGGGTGTGTGCTGCCCCCTTGGGGAGTCCTCTCTGCGTACAGGACTTATAATCTCCTTCTCCTCCTCAAGCGCCACTGTTACCTCCGTAAGCTTGGCGCGAAAGGCAGAAAACAGTCCCTTGGGTTTCACGCTTTTGACATTCATAATCACAATCCCGCTGCCCAATTCCTTCTTTGCCGCGTCAACTGCTTCGTCCTCTGTTTTACCGATAAATTTCTTAATTATCATTATGCTGTCACCATCCCTACCGACTGTAATTCTACATTAGATTCCACTTCATTGTAGGACACTACCACCAAATCCTTATAATAATCCTCTGTCAATCTTTTAAAATACACACGCACAATGGGCGAGGTAATGATAATCGGATTCTTTCCAAGATTTTCAAGCTTCCTAATCTCACTGCCCACCGCATCTATAATGGCTCTCGCCCTTGAAGGGTCAAGATTTAGAAATGCGCCTGTCTCTGTCTGCTTCACGCTTCCCATAATCTCCTGCTCCACCTTGGGGTCAAGCGTTACCACGCTTGTTGTCTCATGGGCGGGAAAATACTTGGTGGAAATAGCGCGTTTTAAGCTTTGGCGCACATATTCCGTCAAAATATCGGTATCCCTCGTCGTAGGAGCATAATCTGCCAGTGTCTCCATAATTGTCAGCAAATCTCTTATGGAAATACCCTCCTTTAACAAATTCTGCAAGACCTTCTGTATGTCGCCAAGCCCCAAAAGCTTTGGTACCAGCTCCTCTACGAGTGAAGGGTTCGTCTCCTTCAGATTGTTTATCAGATTCTGTACGTCCTGACGTGTCAAAAGCTCGGATATGTACTGCCTGATAATCTCTGTCAAATGAGTGGCAATAATGGAAGGAGGGTCTACCACCGTATATCCCAGACTTTCCGCACGCTCTCTCTGTCCTTCAGTAATCCAGATGGCCGGCAAATGGAAGGAGGGTTCAAAGGTGGGAATACCCGTAATCTCCTCCTCCACATAGCCGGGATTCATAGCCATATAATGGTCAAAAAGAATCTCTCCCTCGCTGACCTGAATACCTTTTATCTTAATAATATATTGATTGGGGTTTAACTGGATATTATCCCGCAGTCGGATAATGGGAACCACTGTACCAAGCTCCAACGCAATCTGACGCCTTATCATAACAACTCTATCCAACAAATCTCCGCCCTGATTCACATCAGCCAGCGGAATAATACCGTAACCGAACTCCAGCTCAATAGGGTCAACCTGTAAAAGACTGTTCACATTCTCCGGCTGTCGTATCTCTTCCGCTGCCGCTTCCTCAGTATCTACCTCTTTCTCAATGCTTGCCGTCTCCAGATTGCCTGCTATCATTCTTCCTCCAACTACGAAGACCATGCCCAATCCCACAAACAGAATGGTATTCAGCTCGGTAACAACACCTAAAAAAGCAAGGGTTGCGCCCACAAGATACATTACCTTAGGTACACCGAAAAGCTGTTTGATAATCGCCGGACCAAACTCAGCCTCCTTGCCGCCCTTAGTAACCAGAATACCGGTTGACAAAGATATGAGCAGAGAGGGTATCTGACTCACCAGTCCGTCACCGATGGTAAGAAGACCATAGTTATTTAAAGCTGCCGTTATCTCCATGCCGCTTCTCATGCCCATGGCGATACCGCCTATCAGATTAATAGCGGTCAGCAAAAGTCCCGCAATCGCATCTCCCTTAACGTATTTCACAGCACCATCCATGGAACCGAAGAAGCTGGACTCCAGCTGAATCTTATCCCGCCTTGCCTTTGCCTCCTTATCATCAATGGCACCGGTATTCAAATCGGCGTCAATCGCCATCTGCTTACCGGGCATAGCGTCCAAGGTAAATCTTGCCGTTACCTCAGCCACACGCTCAGAACCCTTGTTAATAACCAAAAACTGAATGAGAATCAGTATTATAAATATGATTGCACCCACAATCATATCCCCGCCGCCCACAAATTCTCCGAAGGTTCTAACCACATTACCGGAGGTACCGGTGGTCAAAATCAATCTTGTAGATGACACATTCATTGCAATTCTGAATATGGTGGTAAACAGCAGAATGGTTGGGAAATAGGATAAATCCAACACTTCCTTGGAAAACATACACATAAACAGAATTGTGAAGGAAATAGCAATGTTAAATGCCATAAAAACGTCCAAAAGTCCGGCGGGAAGAGGTACTATCAGCATTACAAACGCCACTAAAATATAAATTGCCACAATGGCATCTGTTTTTGCAAGTCTGCTGTTCATGCTGTGTACCTCCTTTCCTAATCGTCAAACTCCAAAGCCCGTCACGCTTCCATATAATCCCCACAACTTTTCACACTTTTCCCTGCAAATGATATACAAACGCCAACACCTCTGCCACCGCCTGATACAGCTCAGGGGGAACAGCCTGCCCTACGTCCACATTGGCATAAAGCATACGCGCCAGCGGCTTATTTTCTACTATCTCAATTTTATTCTCTTTTGCAATCTCTTTGATACGGGCTGCCAGATAATCCTCGCCCTTTGCCAGCACAATAGGAGCGTCCGCCACCTCTGGGTCATATTTAATTGCCACCGCATAATGGGTAGGGTTGGTGATAACCACATCTGCCTTTGGCAGCTCCTGCATCATACGACGCTGGGAAACCTCCCGCATTCTCTGACGGATTTTCCCCTTTATCTGCGGATCTCCCTCCTGCTGCTTGTACTCTTCCTTGATTTCCTGCTTTGTCATCTTCATGTCATTGTTAAACTTTACCCGCTGATAAATATAATCGGCAAGGGCAATAATCATATAGACAGCAGCAATCCGAATACCCAAATCCGTCACTGTCTGAGCTGCAAGCTGCAGTGCCTGAAGCAGGGGCATATCGTAAAGCACAAACAGAAGCTCCCATTTGTCCTTCAAATAGCTATAACATATATATATAATCAATCCGATTTTTGCAATGGACTTAATCAACTCTACAACCGCATTTACAGAAAATATCTTCTTAAAACCGGATATGGGATTTATTTTACTGAATTTGGGCTGCATAGGCTTTCCTGTAATCTTCCAGCCCACCTGTACCACGTCACTTAAAAATGCTATCACAAAGCCAACCAACAGGATAGGCGCAATAATGACAACCGTCTCAAGAATCATATTTTGAAAAACAATTCTGGTATCGTTGGTGGGCATAAAGCCATGCCAAAAGGTTACAACCTCCGGAATCCGATTGTACACATCACTAAAAACAGATAAGAGCTGCGTGCCCATGTTGCTCACCCAAAGCTTTAATACCAAAAATAACGCAAGCAGCCCCAACCCGTTAGCTATCTCCCGGCTCTTGGCAACCTGCCCTTCTTTTCTGGCATCCTCCAGCTTCTTGGCAGTCGCCGGCTCTGTTTTCTCTCCACCCTGCCCTTCCTTGGCAAAGAATTGCAGATTATACTCCAGTATCACATCAGGCCTCCCACAAAGGAAACAATTACCTTTTTCATTTCCTGAAACACAAAATCAGCAGCACCGGGCAGCATACCCGTCACAAAAAACAAAACTGCCAAGCCTACCACAATCTTCAACTGCATACCTACGGCAAACATATTCATCTGAGGGGACACCTTGGCAAGTACACCCAGTATGGCATTTAGGAGCAGCATAACACAAAAAATCGGTAGAACAATTCGGAAACCTATAATTACATAATCACTCAAAAAAAGCAACAGTGAATCCAACAAGGAATCCCCATGGAATACAGCACCGTTTACCGGAATCAACGTAAAGGTATCTGCCAGCGCTCCCAGCAGATAGCGGTACATACCCGTGGCAATCATCATGAGTGTGATTACATATTGGTAAAACGCACCGGTAATGCTGGTATTTTCTTTCGTAGTAGGGTCCAACACCGTTGCCATGGATAAGCCGGTCTCCATATCTGCAATAGAGCCGGCAAAATTAACAATCGTCATACAGATATTTGCTCCGAAGCCCACAATCAGCCCTGTTACCGCCTCCTTCATGACAATTATCGCATATTCCATAACCGTGTCATAGACTATGGCAGGTGCCGGAGTCAGTACCTGATACAGAAGCATCGAGGTAAAAAAGCTGATGCCGATTCTGATTCTTGCAGGCGTATTTCCCATGCCAAAAAACGGCGCAATATATACAAAACAGGAAACTCTTGTTAAAATCAGCAAAAAATATTCCAAATCATAAATAGAAAAAGAAAGCTCTATCATGCGGATTGCTCCCGTCATCTATGTATATATAAGCTGAAGCCTGACCAAAGCTCGTTGGTAAATTCCACCATATTCTGCATCATCCAGCCTCCAAGCAGCATCAGTCCCAAAAAAACACCTATAATCTTGGGAACAAAGGTCAGCGTCTGCTCCTGTATTGAAGTAACAGTCTGAAAAATACTGATAATTAAACCAATAACCAGTGATATCAGAAGTACGGGCAGAGATACCTTAATAATCAAATATAACGCTCTATTGGCAATATCTACAACTGCATCAACCGTCATTTAATCCTTCCTCTCTACCTATGTCAATAAAAGGTCTGCACAAGATTCCCTATTATCAGACTCCAGCCGTCGGCAATCACAAACAACAATATCTTAAAGGGCATGGATATGGTTGTTGGCGGCAGCATCATCATACCCATACTCATCAGAGTGGACGCTACCACCATATCCACCACAATAAAAGGTATGTATATCATAAAGCCTATCCAAAACGCTGTTCTCAGCTCGCTTATCATAAAGCTGGGAATCAGCACGGAGTTGGGAATTGTTTTGATATTACCGTCCCATTCCTCGCCGGAGATATTCATAAACAGCTCCACGTCCTTTAACTGCGTCTGGGGATACATAAACTCTCTCAGGGGAGCCATGCCCTTTTCAAGCGCCTCCTCCTGATCGATAGTACCTTCCTCAAAGGGAACTATCGCCTCCTCATAAATTCTGCTGATTGTAGGCTCCATAATAAAAAAGGTTAATATCAGCGCCAAACCGATTAATATCTGATTAGGAGGTGCCGTCTGAGTACCTAACGCCGAGCGGGTAAAATGCAACACAATAATAATACGGGTAAAGGACGTCATCATTATAATGAGCGTAGGCGCTAAGGCGATTAACGTCAGGGTAATCAATATTCTAAGCGCTCCATTCAGCTGTCCGTTACCGTCATTATAGGTAAGTGTCAGGATATTTTCCGTATTCAGCGTATTTAATTCCTCCGGTGTCTGAGCTGTTCCGGGAGGATTAATTACCGTAGATACATCCGTGTCACCCGTCAGATGACTCTCCGCAGCCTGTGCTGAAATCGGTTTAAGAATGCACAATATGCCTACCGTAACCAGCAGGCATATTATCACTATTATCTGTTTTCCAGTCAATAACTTCTTCATCATGTATATCATCTATTCCTTCGGTGTGCCATGACCCTGGTGCGACTTTACTGCCTTATCAAAAAGCTCCTTAAAACGAAACTCCTTAGCATCCGGTGGCTCCTTCAACTGCTCGGCAGGTATCTCGCCCAGCATTGTCACCGTATCCTTGCAGACAGCCAGTACCATATAGGTCTCACCCACACGCACAATCTGAATGTATTTATTGTTGCTGATGCGGGCAGCCTCAATTAACTGGATATTACAGTTTACTGTCTGCTGCTTCTGATAATTGGCAATCCAACGGGTAGTCCATGCGGTCACTCCAAGCACTGCTACAAACACCACCAGCACAGTAATAAACTGTGCATAGTTATTGCCTCTAGCGGTCAACAGTATTGCCATTATCCTACAACCTTCTTTACCGCCTCGATAACACGCTCTGCCTGAAAGGGCTTTACGATAAAGTCCTTGGCTCCCGCCTGAATAGACTCAATAACCATCGCCTGCTGTCCCATTGCAGAACACATAATTACAAGTGCACCGCCATCCACCTTCTTAATTTCCCTTAGAGCCTGAATACCATCCATCTCAGGCATGGTAATGTCCATAAGTACCAAATCAGGATTTACTTCCTTATACTTCTCGACAGCCTTCAGACCGTTTTCAGCCTCGCCTACAACATTGTAACCATTCTTGGTTAAAATGTCCTTAATCATCATTCTCATAAATGCTGCATCATCACAAATCAAAATATTTTTTGCCATATTTTAATCCTCCATCCTGCCTTTTTAGGCATATATCTTTTTAATTCATTATTACACCTTGCTATTTAATAATTTCTGTCACTCTGATACCATAGCTTTCTTCAATGACTACCACCTCTCCTTTTGCAACAAATTTTCCATTTACCAGAACATCTATTGGCTCACCTGCGATACGATCCAATTCAATAATTGTACCCGGTGCAAAGTTAAGGATTTCAGAAATGGATTTGGAGGTTCGTCCAAGCTCAACTGTTACCTCCAATGGAACGTCCATAATCAGTCCGATGTTTTCCTGACCCGGAATACTGCTCATATCCCCGGAGAAACTTTGGAACTGTGCAGGCTGAACATTTACATTCTGCATATTCATCTGCGGCATACCACCCATAGGATTCATTCCCATCTGATTCATCATAGGATTCATTCCCATGCCCATCTGGTTCATCATAGGATTCATACCCATCTGATTCATCATGGGATTCATTCCCATTCCCATGCCCATTTGGTTCATATCCATACCCATCTGATTCATTCCCGCCTGATTCATTGAAGAATCCGGTTTGGGTGGTGCCGCTGGCTGTGAAGCAGCAGACACGGGGGGCGGGGTCGGTTCCGGCTCTGCCGTTCCACCCGTCTGGGTATTAATAAAGGTCTCGACCAGCTTCTTGGCAAATTCAATGGGGTACAGCTGCATGATTGTACTATCCACCAAATCATCAATCTGCATGCGGAACGAAATCTTTACAAAGGTGCCTCCCAAAAAAGGGGCTATTTCCTCTCCTGACTTATACTGTGTCAAATCTAACAGCGAGGAATCCGGGGGGCTAATATCAATTACCGTCTTAAGCATTGTAGACAGAGAGGTTGCGGCAGAACCCATCATCTGGTTCATTGCCTCAGAGATTGCACTTAAATGAAGTTCTCCAAGCTCTCCCTCCGTATTGGTACCATCACCGCCCATCATTAAATCGGTGATAACCTTTACATCATGCTCCTTCAACACCAAAATATTGGTGCCGTCCAAGCCCTGCGTATATTTTATCTGAATGAAAACACAGGGTCTTTCATACTGCTCTAAAAGATTATCCCACTGAGCAAGCGTTACTACCGGAGTTGTGATATTAACTTTTCTGTTAACTAATGAGTAGAGCGTTGTAGCTGAGGAGCCCATGCTGATATTGGCAACCTCACCGATAGCATCCTTCTCTACCTCCGTCAGGAGGTCATCGCCTCCCGTAACCGGTGCCGAGCCGGTCAGATAATCCGCCCCCTTCTTTTCCGGGGGTGCCTCCGGCGTCGGTGCGGCATCCATGCTGCCCACCGTATCGCCTCCGCCATCACCCGATAAATCCATACCACTCAGCAATGCGTTAATCTCATCCTGAGACAGCATTCCATCCATAAATCTACTCCTCCTCTCTTAGTACCGATGTAATCCGGACAGCATAAGAGTCTTTATTGGCGCCGGGCAAAGCGGTAAATTTTCTAATATTACCTACATAAATATCCATGTCATTGTCCACCTTTGTATCCAAGCGAATGCAATCTCCCACCTGCAAATTGATGAAATCCTCAACGGAAATACTGCTTCTTCCCAGCACCGCCTTAATGGGAATCTCCACCTTACGAATCAGCGATTCTATGTACTGCTCATAATTTTCATCATGCTTCTCCTGCATTGTGGAAAACCAATATTTGGTATTCAGCTTATCCATAACATCTTCCAATGTAAAAAACGGAAGACAGACATTAACATATCCCTCTACATCACCTATCTTCATGTTTAAGGTGACAATAGCAACCATTTCGCCGGGAGCAATCACCTGTGCGAACTGTGAATTAGTCTCTATTCGATCCAACACCGGTGAAATATCGATTACGTTCTTCCATGGGTCACGCAAAAGCTGTGTCATCGTAATCAATATCTTTTGCATAATAATTAACTCAATCTCAGAAAAATCCCTGTTTTTCTCAAGCGGTATACCGCTTCCTCCCAGCATGCGGTCTAACATTGCATACGCAAGGTTAATCGCCAAATCTATAATAATCGTACCGTTTAAGGGAGCAAAATTGACAATTCCCAAAATAACGGGGTTAGATAACGCATTTGTAAATTCACGAAAGGTTACGGTCTCGGAGCTGGCAACCGTTACCTGTACATTCTTCCTCAAATAAACCGGAAGGTTGGTAGATATTAATCTGCCGTAATGCTCAAACATAATTTCCAATGTTCTTAAATGTTCCTTGGAGAATTTTGCAGGACTGTTGAAATCGTAGTTTTTAACCTGCTTTTTATCCTCATCCTGCATTTTGTCTACATCCAGCTCACCGGTGGACAATGCCGCAAGCAGATTATCTATCTCGTTCTGTGAAAGAACCTCTCCCACAAATTCTCACCTCCTGTGTTCTCCCTTTTCAGGCAGCTGTTATCTCATGCTTTCCTTGCCTGCCGCATCAACGGACTTAACCATATTTCACCTGACTGATTGCAACATTATAGATAAAATCTGAGTCGAATAATTCCTGTATCGCTTCCAGTATCTCAGCCTTAAGACCGTCAAAATTATTACGACACTCACTGGCGGTATGCTCTGTCACCACCGAAGTAATGGCATCCTTTATCAGGCTCTCCCTATCGCCGATAGTCGCTCCATAGGTCTTGTAATCAGCATGCTTTGTGTTCATGGAAAGCGCCACATCAAACATAAGATATGCCGGCTTATCACCATCGGTTGCCAAAGGGATTGTCATAGAGCCTGTCAGGTTATACACCTCAGTATCCGCCAAGGACACCGGCTGCTTTGTTTCCTCCTCCCCCGGCTGGGTCAGCTCCAAATCAAGCACGGTAGCAATATTGGCTACCAGCTTGGCAGTCTGCTTGTTTGTTCCCATAACGCTGAACATCATAACACTTGTCAGTACAATATTCACAATCAAAAGTGCAAGTATCAGCACAGTTAATAAGTTCTTTTTCATTTCTGCTCCCATCTGTCGCCGAAGCGCCACAATATTATGTACGTCTACAAGCCCTCCGTTATGAAGGATTGTAGATTCTGATTTCTACTCTTCTGTTTTTACTTCTGCCCTCTTGTGTGGCATTATCCGCAATGGGAACCCTGTCTCCCATACCTGCGTGCCTTAAATTTGCGGGCTCCAAAGCACTGTTGTCACACAAATAATAGAAAACGCTCAATGCTCTTGCGCTGCTTAATTCCTCATTGCTGGCAAACTGGGCGCTGTTAATCGGTACATTGTCCGTATGCCCCTCTATCTCAATAATACCTTCCGCATAACGCTCCAGTATCACCGATGCCTTATCAAGAATCTGTGTTGCCTCATCCTTCAGCTGCGCGCTTCCGGAGTCAAACAATAAGGCTCCCTTCATGGTAAGCTGTACATACTGTGAAGTAAAGTTTACCTCTATCTGGTCCGACATATGGTTCTCATTGACTGCTTCCTCAATCAGCTCTGCCAGTTCCTCATTGTTCTGCAGCTTCTGCTCCTCCAAAAACTCCTCCAGCTCCTTAATATTCTCCGGAGACTTCTCAAATTCCTCCGTTTTCTCTCCATCCGTTTCGCTGTCGGCGGTCTTACCGGTGCTGTTGATATATTCATCAAGCTCATTCAGCTGGCTGACACCATTGCTGATAAGGATTCCCTCGCCAATGGAGGTTGCACCGGAATCGAAAATACTAAAGGTATTGTTCATTGCCGCTACCATGGCAGCAAGCTTATTCTCCTCGATAGAAGACATAGAAAACAGGAGTACAAAGAAACACAAAAGCAGATTCATCAAATCGCTGAAGGTGGACATCCATGCCGGAGACCCCGGTGGCGGTGTATCCTCTTTTCTCTTTGCCACTACTCCTCACCTCCTGCTTCATTTGCACCTGTGTTCCTGTCCTTAGGTGCCAGGAAGGATTTCAGCTTCTCCTCTATAACACGAGGATTCTCGCCTGCCTGAATGGACAAAAGTCCCTCTATCATAACCTCCTTCTGTATCATTTCCAAGGCATTATCTGCCTTCAGCTTATTGGCAACAGGAGTACAAATCCAGTTTGCCAAAAGGGAACCATACAAAGTGGTAATAAGAGCTACCGCCATGGAAGGCCCGATAGAGCCGGCATCACTCATGTTATAAAGCATATTTACCAAACCTACCAAGGTACCAATCATACCCCATGCAGGACCCATGGTGCCCAGCGTCTCCCAAAAGCCTATCAGCTTCTTATGACGCTCCTCCACGCTGACCAGCTCAGTCTCCATAATAGCACGCACCAAATCAGGATCCGTACCGTCTACCACCAACAGAATGCCCTTTTTTAAGAATGGCTCGTCCAAATCCCCTGCCGCCTCCTCCAAGGACAGAAGGCCTTCCTTTCTGGCAATATTGGACAAGTCAATTATCTTTTGAATCATCTCTGTGGTATTAAGCGATGGTGCCTTGAAAATCAGCGTAAAGCTTTTCAGCCCTCCCAAAAAATCCTGTAGACTGACAGAAGCCAGGGTTGCCGAAAAAGCGCCACCAAAAGTAATGATGGCAGAAGCGGGATCCAGATAACGTCCAAAACCTGTTATACCAGCATTATCAATGATACCATATATTAACATTGCAAGACCGAGAACAATACCTAACAATGATGCTATATCCACAAAAATCACCTAACATTCTGCAATTTTTAGAATTATTCTGCAAAAATATCCTTTCTATACAATTTTACAAGATTTTTTATCTCTTGTCTACTTTCTTTTGCAATTATTTTTCTGCCTGGGGTAAATGCCATTACCGCGCTTCAAATTTTCTCCCTCATTTCGAAGAAATCAGAGCTTTTTTTCTTCCTGAATTTACCATTATACTGCCTGCCCCTACCTTATGTACGGATATGGATATAAGGGACGGAATATTCCGTCCCTTATATCAAATCTTATTTGTCAATTATCGTTTCAGGTTGGTCAATTCCTCCAACAATGTATCTGATACTGTAATAATACGGCTGTTTGCCTGAAAACCACGCTGTGTGGTAATCATTTCCGTAAACTCTGCCGACAAATCAACATTACTCATCTCAAGCTGTCCGGTAGACATATAGCTTCCGTTAGCGGTAACGTCCACGCCGATGCCGTCAAACTCACCGGAGTTTAAGGTTGCCGAATACAGGTTGTCTCCGTTCTTTTCAAGACCGGAGGCATTGGCAAATTCCGCCGTGGCAATCTGACCCAAAAGCTTTGTCATACCATTATCATAGCTGGCATAAATCATACCATTATTTTGAATGGAAACGCCAATCATATCACCCAGACGGCGTCCTGCGCCCACCCCGTCCGTATCACCGCTGGTAGCACCGATGGTAGAGGTTCCCTTGTTATCAAACATGGAGCATTCCGAAAAATCCACCTCAATATCAGAGAAATTGCCGCCCAGCTTGCTCAAGGAGAGAGTCAGACTGTTCTGAGTCGCTATGCCGCCCAAGCCTGCAAATTTACCGCTGTTAGGATCAAAGGAAATGGTTGAGCCTATGTAGGTTCTGCCGTCTGCCGTAAAGCTTGCCTCCTCGGAATCCGGAGCAAACATATAATTCAAAAAGCTGTCTTCAGCCTGATTCAACACTGCATTGGTAAGCAGCTGCTCCATGGACAAGGTTGTTCCCGCATTCACTGTGCTGTTTACATACAAATTCATAAACTCATCTGTTGAGCCCTCATAGCCGTATGCCTTTGCAATATTATCCAAGCACTGCTGCACGGTCATCGTCTGACCACCCACGGTTATTTCCTCTGTCATAGGTCTTAACTGTCCGGCGTTGAACATAGCATTCAAATCCGCATACACCGTAGTTCCGTCGGGAGAGGTCAATGTTTTGCTGGCCACATTCCATGCGTAGCTTTGCCTGTCAAAGCTTACCTTAATCTCCTTCTGCTGCTGTCTCGCAGAGCCGAAGACACTGTCTGCCTCAGATGTAGGCAGCTCAATCTCATTTCCTGTGGAATCCAACAGCTTTGTCAGCTCAAGGCTGTAATTATTCACATCAGAAGACTGCTTAAAGGTAAATCGTGCAGTGTAGCTATAGCCCAACGCATCATAGAAATTCAGGTTAATTGTCTTACCGTTAGCGCTCGTTACGTCCTTATCATGCTTATCCAAAATACCGGAAGCATATCCCTTGGAGGTTGCCTCGGGAGGATAGGTCATATTAGAGGCACTCATAATACGCAGCGCCGCTACAGTATCCTGTTTAATGTTGCCGGTTGTCTCATCAACACCCCAGCCCATAACATTATAACCCGTGCTTGTCATAGCCAGATTGCCTGCACCGTCAACATAGAAGGAGCCGTCTCTGGTAAAGAAATTTTCGTTGCCGTTGCTGACTACAAAAAAGTTATCACCCGTAATCATAATATCAAAGGGATTACCCGTGGACTGGCTGGAACCCTGTCCGGTAATATTTGTATTGATTGCTCCTGTCTTAACACCCAGTCCTATCTGTCTGGCATTCGTACCGCCTGTACCGGTTGTGGCATTAGGTCCGCTTGCCTTCTGCGTAGTCTGGCTCATCAGCTCGCTAAAGGTTATGGAGCTGGATTTATATGCAGTTGTGTTTACGTTTGCAATGTTGTTACCAATAACGTCCATTTTTGTCTGGTGTGTCTTAAGTCCCGCAACACCAGAATACAATGATCTCATCATAGTATTTGTTCCTCCTGTACTAACGGAAGCGGTAAACGCTCCCCTCTATCATTCGGGAAGCGTAAACCTCCGTAAAGGTCCGGTCTACATAATTACCGCTCCGTTGATATTTGTAAATACATTTTCATCTGTCTGTGTGCTGTCCATCGCGGTTATCACTGTTCTGTTGGGTACATTTACAATAAATGCCAGTTCATCTATAATAACCAGCGAATCCTTGATTCCCTTCCGCTCCGCCTTCCTCGCTCCGTCACTCAAACGCTCTAACTGGCTTTTACTTAGCTCAATGTTGCGGTCTGCCAGCCGCCCTGCTGCGTGCTTGGAAAATTTCAAGCCCTCTGTCTGCGCCGTCGTCTGAATACTTTTCGTTTGCAGAATCTCCTGAAAGGAAAGTCCCTGCTCTGTCCTATCCTCCTTTACGGTGCCTTGGACATTTAAGTAACGGTCTGTCAGCTGTTCAATGGAAAGGAAGCCCTTACCTTGAATATCCATATTCCTCGCGCTCCTGTTCCCGCTGCTTTCTACAGATTACACCTCACCTGCGCCCTCAGTCTCATCGCCACCGTCCGAGCCATCTTCCTCCGGCTTGTCACCGCCCGACTCCTCTGCTGCCGCTCTGATTTCCTTAAGCTTTTCGATGTACTGATTGAGACTCTTCACAACATCTGTTGCAAGGAAGCTCTTCTCGTATTCGTTCATCTCATTGTAAATCCTTTGAAGCTCGTCAATATCCTCCGCATCACGCATATCGATTCCGTTTACACCGGGCAGCTTCTTAAGTGAAGCCACAAATTCGGAAGCCTTGTCGTATGCCGCCAAATATTCCTTATCAGCAACCGTATCCAAATCGTCGATTGAGTAAAGGGACTCATTAATGGAAAGATATGCCTTGCCATTCTCGTAAACAACGTAATCAACCTTGCCCTGCACATATTTGGTATCTCCCGCAGAGGTAGTTGTCTTAACATAAACCTCCTGTCCCACCAGTGAGCTTGCGCGCTGCAAATCCATGCTGCCCGCCATATTCTGCATCTGCTCAACCTGTGAAAACTGGGCATACTGTGATATGTACTCTGTGTTTGAAGTAGGCTCCAAAGGGTCCTGATACTTCATCTGCGCTACCAGCAGCTGCAAAAATGCGTCCTTATCCATTCCGTCATTGCTGGTCTTAGAGGTGTTTTTCAGGGAATTCTGAGATGTGGTCTCCTGAATTTTACCGTCCTCCACCGGTGCCATTAATGCCATATTTCTCACTCCTTTCGCATCTGTCTTACTGTACTTATGCAGTGTAATCCACTGTGCCTCCGTTTGCGCTCATAATCTGTGCTGCAAGATATTCCTCATCATTCAGCTCATCCATGCCGTCTGTCAGCTGCGCACCATCCAAACGGATTCTTCTGGTTCTGCTTCTTCTCTCTGGAGCCTCTTGATTTCCACCTCTGCCCTGCTCCAAATTCTGCTCAAACTGATGTGTCTGTACAGTCACCTCAATGGCTTCCACCTTCACGCCCTGTTCTGCAAAGCTTTCCTTCAGCTGCACCATCTGGCTTTCCAATGCCGCCTTAACCGCTTCATTCTGAGTGACAAACTGTGCCGTAACCACACCGCCCTTGCTCGCCACCTGAACCTGCAGAGTTCCCAAGCTTGCCGGGTGCAGCTGCATTTCCAAATTGGACATATCAGGCTTTATCTGCACCTTCATATAATCCATAATCTGCCGCATGATATCCTGCGTTTCCATATCCCCTGCGAAGCCGCCTTCACTTACCTGAGCAATCTGCGGCTTGAAGGCATCCTCCTTTAGCTGCTGTAGCAGTATGTTGCCATTCTGATGCTGACCCGCAGTGTCATTCCCGGAGGGCTTTCCGTCTCTCGATGTCTTCTGTACCTCGTCCGGCACCTCTGTCTGAACATTCCCTGCATCATTCTCTGCTATGGGTCTGTTGTCCGTCTTAAGCTCCTTGTCCGGCATTTCCAAATCTGCCTCGGCGGATACCGTCATCTCAACAAAGGGCATATGCTCTTCCTCTGTCACCTGTACTGCTTCTGCAGGTGTGGAGACCGCCACACTATTCTCCACCTCAGTGATAAGCTGCTGTAGCTGTTCCATATCTGTCTGAAGGGCTTGGGTCCCTGCGGTAAGGATATCGCTCTGAGCATTCATAATCGTCTGAAAGCTGCCGTAAAGCTCCTCATCTGTCAAAAGTGCCATGGAATCCTCTGCCCCTGCCGCTGTCAGAAACAGCTGGCTTAGCTTCTCCGGCTGTAATAAATCCAATGGTCGAAGCTCCATACCACTCATCAGCTGTGTCACTTCCTCTTCGCTGATTCCAAAGGTCTGTGCAATCTGGGTAATCAGCTCTGCTGTCGCCGCCTGTAATATCTCCATCACCTTTTCCACAGCCTCGCCGTCTACTGCCTCCAGCTCTTTTTCCGGTTCCTCAGATGAAGCCGCCTTCTCTGTGTCCTTACTGTCAGCTGCCTTCTTTGGCGTTGTCGTATCCTTGGACTGCATGGTTTCCTTAACCGGCGACTTTGCCTTCTCAGTCTGAGCAGTAGCTGCTTCCTCCGGCTGGTTCCGGCTTGTCTGTCTGTCAAAAACTGCCTGAAATCCGCCGTCCTTAGAAGCCTGCACTGTGCTATCCGCACCTGTCTTAGCCGTCTGCAATACTATACTCACATCATTTACTGCTGTGCTTGTCATGCTTCTCCTCCTTTCTGATAGATTGTAAGGCTTGCCTGTCGTCTAGTGTACTGACAGGTTACCTTCTACATAATTTTATATCGGCACAAGGCACTCAAAGCTTAAGACTTGGGATCCATAATTTTGGTCAGCTTTGCCGCCACAGCAGGATCCATAGCTCCCATGACAGCGCCTCTGTCCTCCGCATTCATGGTCTTTAGAATTCTTGCCACCAAATCCAGACTATCCGTCATCTCCTCAAATATTTTTGCCGCCTCCTTTGGCTTCATCTGAGAATATGTGGAAGCAAAATCTTGAATCTTCTTGCTCTCCTCAAGCTGTGTCACTACCTGCTTGTAAATATATTCTGCCGTGGTCGGGTCCATGGCTTCATAATACTTCTTGTATGCCTCTGCCCCCGGTCCCTTTTCCGCATAAACCACTTCCTCATAAAATTCCGTCCGTATACGTTGGAATTCCACCTGCTTCTGTTCAAATTCCTGCAGCCTGATAACCTCTGCCTTCAGCGCATCAATTTCATCCTTTTTTGCCTTAATATCGTTCTGCGCCTGCTCCAATTCAAGCTCCAGTTTTCTGATTTGCTCCACCGCATCTCTCAGATTCGTATAGCCCCCATAGCTGTCGGGGTCTGCCGTCTCCGTCAGGGAATTTCCCGGCAAAATACGATTCACCACCGGAACATCCTTCAAAATAGGGGTGAGCACCGAGCTTCCAAAGCCCCCCACATCCAGCTTTATAATCACGCAGATAACCGCAAGCCAGAGTGCCACTATCAAAAGAGTGGCTCCAAAGGTCACAAGACCATTGCTCTCACCCTCGTCCATCAGGGCTTCCTCCTGCCTTGCAATCTCCTTTGCACGCTTTTTGGCTTCCTTTTTTTGATTCTTCTGTTGCTGCTTAAGCTGCTTCTTCTCGTTATTTAATTTCTGCTTTTCTGCCTCAGCCGCCATTTCCTCCGGGCTCTTTCCCTTTGCCATTATTTCTTCACCTGCCTTTTCTGACCGTAAGTATAGCTGACAAGCTCGTCAACCGTCTTGCTTTCCGCCTTGTTTTCTTCCTGTAAAAATGCCTGAAACGCCTGCTCCCTCAATGTCTCATGGGTCTTACGCTCCATCATAACCTCCGTCAGCTCCATTCTCGCCTGCTCCAGCCTTTTTTCGGCCAGTGCCACTCTTTGTTTCTGCTCGGCAATATAACCGTCCAACACAAGAAGTGCATTTTTATTGTCCTCAATTTCACGCACATTGAGACTTCCCGACAGAAGTGCCTTTGCCTTTTCCTCATATCCCCGCTTTCGCTCAAAAAGCTGCCTCAAGGCATCCTCTTCATCATCAAGGGCGCTTTTTGCTGCTGCAAATGCCTGCTTTGCCTGTGTTTCCATTTTTAATTTAATATCTAAAATACTCTGTAGGGAATAGCGGAATTTCGCCATTACAAATCAACCTCTCTTACTAAGCAGCTCTCCGTGAAGCATTTAGCCCTTTTCAGGCTCAAACAGCCCCTCCAAAAGCTCCAGACTCTCCTCAAAGCTCACCTTTTCGTCAACGTCCTGACACAAAAAGCCATTCACCCCGTCAATTTTGGAAATGGCATAATCTATGGACGGGTTGCTGCCGCTCTTGTAAGCGCCGATATTTATCAAATCCTCTGCCTCATTGTAGGTTGCAAGCACATTGCGCAGCTTTCCTGCAGCCTTCTTATGCTCCTTTGTGACAATTTGACTCATGCATCTGGAAATGCTTGCCAAAACATCAATGGCAGGGTAATGATTCTTATGCCCCAGCTTTCGGCTCAGCACAATATGACCATCCAGAATGCTTCGCGCCGTATCGGTAATAGGCTCGTTAAAATCATCACCATCTACTAACACCGTATAAAGCCCGGTAATGGAGCCCTTGGAAGCCCGCCCCGCTCTCTCCAAAAGCTTTGGCATTTCAGAGTACACGCTGGGCGGATATCCTCTTGTAACAGGAGGCTCGCCGCTTGCCAGCCCTATCTCTCTTTGCGCCATGGAAAAACGCGTCAGGGAATCCATCATCAAAAGCACATCTTTTCCCTTATCCCTAAAATATTCTGCGATTGCCGTGGCTGTCTTTGCCGCCTTATTGCGCTCAAGCGCCGGTCTGTCAGAGGTTGCCACCACCACCACGGAGCGCTTCATACCCTCCTCACCAAGGTCACGCTCAATAAACTCACGCACCTCTCTGCCACGCTCGCCAATCAGAGCAATGACATTGATGTCTGCCTTCGTATTGCGGGCAAACATACCCATGAGAGTAGATTTGCCCACTCCTGAGCCGGCAAAGATGCCGATACGCTGCCCCTTTCCAACTGTAATAAGACCATCTACAGCCTTAACCCCTAAAGACAGCACCTCATCTATAATTGCACGGCTCATAGGGTCAGGAGGAGTCGCCTCCACAGGATAACCCGCCCCCTCAATCACCTCTCCGTCTATGGGAAGCCCCATACCGTTTAAGGTCTTTCCAAGCAGCCTGTCACTGGCCTGAATCGTCAGCGGACAGCCCGTATTTTCCACAATGCAGCCCAGCCCGATGCCGTCTATGGCATCATATGGCATCAACAGAGTCTTTTTATCCTTAAAGCCTACCACCTCTGCCAAAATAGGTGCACAAGGCTCCTCTGAATCCGGCAGGATTCTGCACACATCGCCCAGCTTTGCATCAGGTCCCATGGCTTCAATGGTAAGGCCCACCACATTAACCACCTTACCAAGCTTGCGATAAAAGGGTTTTTCTGCTATTTTTTTATATTTTTCAAAATTAATTGCTACCGTCTGCAAATGCACCACCTATTTCTCATAGGACAACAGGCTAAGCTTCTTTTTCAGCTCTGCCAGCTGAGTATCCAAGCCGCAGTCAAAGATGCCGTTGTCCGTCTCAATCAGACAATCATTCTTGCCAAGGGCAATGTCCTCCACCACTTCCAAGGAGCTGTCAGCTGCCGTCACAGCTGCCATAAGCTGCTTTTTCTGCATACCTACATAAGGGTAGTCCTCCTTTGACACATGAACCATAAAGCTGCGATTTCCCTCTGCCTTATGTATGGTATTACAAATCAAATACACCAATATATCATGATAGGAAGAGAGCTCTACATGAAAAATATGCTCGTAAATGTCCGTTATTGTAGCTATAAACTGTGGCTCCAGTTCATCAAGCAGCTGCTCATACGCTGCCTCCAACTGCTTTTTTTCCTCTTCTGCCTCCTGTTTCAACCGCACGCTCTCCTGATGCGCTCTCTGCAAGCCTTCCTCGTAGCCCTGTTTCCTCGCCTCCTCCAGAATTGCCGACTTTTCCTCTGATGCCTCCGCCCTTGCCGTGGCAAGCAGCTGCTCTGCCTCTGCCTTTGCCTCCTGAAGAATTCGTTCTGCCTCCTCCTTAAGCTGCTTTGCCTGCTCCTCCGCATCAGGAAGCTCTTCTCGTGCCTTGATGACATTGCCTGAAGTACCCTCTACAGTGTTCTCTCCCGCAATCGCTTCTGCGTCCACACTCTGCGCCTGCACTCCCGCAACAAAGCCTCCTTCTTCGGGGAGCTTTGTTTTGACTGCCAATGTCTCCATGCGCCGGGCAACCAGCGTATTGGTATCAATTACCCTTGTGTCATCCTGCTGCACATTGGTAATCCAGCTCTTCAACAGATTACTAGACAATGATTTCGTCACCTCCGCCTCTGGAAATAACAATCTCACCTGCGTCCTCCAGCTTTCTGATAATATTAACAATCTTCTGCTGTGCTTCCTCAACATCCTTCATACGCACAGGTCCCATAAATTCCATATCCTCACGAATCATAACAACCAAACGCTTGGACAGGTTGTTAAAGATTGCATTCTGTACCTGCTCATTGGCACCCTTAAGGGCAATCGCCAAATCATTATTGTCCACGTCATGAAGCACACGCTGAATAGCTCTGTCATCAAGCAGCAGTACATCCTCGAACACAAACATTTTCTTGCGGATTTCGTCTGCCAGCTCCGGCTCCTCGATTTCCAAGGTCTCCATAATATGCTTTTCTGTACCACGGTCCACAGTATTTAAGATTTCCACCACAGCGTCCACGCCGCCGATAATCGTGTAATCCTGATTTACAAGGCTTGCCAGCTTGGATTCCAGCACCTTCTCCACCTCTTTAATAACATCGGGACTGGTTCTGTCCATAACCGCAATACGCCTTGCCACATCTGCCTGTCTGTCAGGCGGAAGTGCTGAAATAATAAGAGCAGCCTGTCCCGGTGCCAAATAAGACAAAATAAGAGCAATCGTCTGAGGATGCTCGTCCTGAATAAAGTTAATAAGCTGAGAAGCATCTGTCTTTCGCACAAATTCAAAGGGCTTAACCTGCAGAGACGCCGTCAGCTTGCCGATAACGTCCATTGCCTTTTCATTTCCCAACGCCTTCTCCAAAAGCTCCTTGGCATAGGTAATACCGCCCTCCGCTATATACTGCTGCGCTAGACATACCTCATAAAATTCATTGATAACATCTTCCTTTACCTGAGGCGTTACGCTTCTGGTATTGGCAATCTCCAGCGTAAGCTCCTCTATCTCTTCTTCCTTCAAATGCTTAAATATTCCGGCAGAGCGCTCAGGTCCTAATGAAATCAACAAAATAGCCGCCTTCTGTAATCCCGAAATTTCACCATCTCTTTGTCTTGCCATCTCAAATTACCTTCCTCTTTTAAGCCCAGTCTGAATTTAACCAGTTGCGCAGCAATGCAGCTGCCGCCTCCGGATTCTCATCCACAAATTTCTCAATCATCTTGCGAGTCTCAGATTTTGCCTCCAAATCAATGTCCTCAAGCTCAGACTCAGGCGTTGACTGTAGTAAATCCTCCACAGAAAGCTCTTCCTCCTCTGCGACCTCCTTCTGTGCACGCATGCTACGTAGCACTACAAAGGTCAAAAGCCCTAAAATCACCACCAGCATTACCACACTGAGCACATTGGTCCAGCTGATGTCCATACTTTCCTTATCATAAAATATGGGGGTCTCATATGCCAAAATAGTAATATTATCCTCATCTATGCTGGTAGCGTTTGCCACCATGCTGTAAAGCTCCGGGTCTACCTCCAGTTTTACATCGACACTGTTGGCAGCCTTGTATTCATCCCATGTAATTCCGTCCAAAAGCCCCTGACTCTTGGCGTCCTCCTCACGAAGCTCCTTAAATCTTATCATTGCAATGGAAATGGAGGAGGCATTGTAGTCAATGCTTCCCGCAGGAGTAACCTTGTATTTGCTGGATTCATTGGGCAGATAATGCTTCTCAAACTCCGACTGTGCGGAGGAGGAATTGTTGGAATCAGGGCTTACCATTACTGTACCGTCATTGGACTCCGCTCCCGGTACTGCCGCACCGGAATTCTCATTGGAAGACTCAAATCCGCTTTCCTCTGCCAGCATACCCTCTTCTCTGCCTTCATTGGCATAATATTCCTTCACCGTCTCCTCATACTCGGCATAATCCAAGCTCAGATGACTTGTCACCTCAATCGAATTATACTGATTCGTACCTAAGAGCAGTCTTGTCACCTGACTTGCAAGCATAGTCTCTGCCTGACTTTGCAGCTCCAGCATGGAATGAGCAATGCCCGTGGTACCATAATCATCTCCACCCGCAAAAAGCAGATTGGAGTCGAAATCCATAATGGTGATGTTTGCCGTAGTCTCATTGCCAAGGAAAGTCTGAACTGCCTTTGCCACCGCTGCCGCATTCGCCGACGTAAAGGTGCCGTCCAGCTCCAGCTGTATAAAAGCGGAGGACTCCTGCTTTTGCGCAAGGAGCGTTCCGTTCTGCTGTGCCATACGCAGGTTTACCTTTGCACTTTTAACCGTTGACAATGCCGACAAATCGCTTTCCAGCTTTTTCTCCAAATAGACGTTCCAGCGTTTCTCCTTATCAGCCGCCGTGGTGGAAAGCCCACCGTTTAATGCATCATCAGGCGAATAGCCATCCGGCACATAGCCTGCTGCACCTAACGCTACATTTGCAGTGGACAGCTGGCTGGTCTCCACCTCGATTTTCAGCCCGTCAGTGGACTCCCTGTGACTAATTCCCGCACTTTCCAAAATATCAATGACTTCCGCCGCCTGAGCAGTACTCTCACAGGTGGTAAGCCTCGTATACTGAGGCTTTGAAAATATGTACATAAGAATTGCAAAGGTAAAAACAACCACCGCCGCTATACCGATGATGATGCTCTTTTGCTTGGTGGTAAATTTATTCCACCACTCCTTTACTTTTTCAAGTAATTCCTTTAACCTGTCCGCCATGGTAATTCTCCCCTAAACCTTAAATCTGCATCTGCATCAGCTCTCTGTATGCCTCCATAACCTTATCGCGAATAGCTACAGTATACTGTAATGCCGTTGATGCCTTTTGCAGGGCAATCGTCAAATCATGTGTATTCTCAGTCTCTCCCAAGGCAAATTTAATCTGTTCGTTCTCCGCATCAGACAGATAGCTGTTGGTCGTCTTGATATTGTCAATGGCCGTATTTAAAAAGGAATCAAATAAGGTTCCTTCTGCCTTATCCTTTTTTCCCGTTAAAACTCCCGTCAGGGAGGAGGTTCCGTCCACACCATTTAACCCGGTCAACCCCATATGTGCATTAATTGCCGATATGTCCATTTCAATCTCCATTCCGGAGCGTTAACAACGGGGCGAAGAGAAATCCGCAAAGGCAATTTCTCTTCTGCCAGCAAAGCTATTATGACGCTCCTGCATAAATAGCTTTTTGAAAATCAGCACATCAATGTGATTTATCACACTACTGCTGGTTCAGCTCCAAACCCTTTAACGCCATGGACTTACTTGCACTAAAGGCTGTTGAGTTTGCCTCATATGCACGGCTGGCATCAATGAGATTGGTCATCTCCATAATGATATTTACATTGGGATAGGTAACATAGCCATTTTCATCGGCATCCGGGTGCGAGGGGTCGTAGACCATATTCATCTCCGTCTCTGTGTCCTCATACACACCGTCCACCTTTACTCCCTGCCCGCTATAACCGGCAGAAATATTCCCCAGCACCTTACTAAAGGAGGTCTGATTCCCCTTCTGGGCAAAGGTCACTACCTTGCGGCGGTAGGGAGTTCCGTCCTCAGTACGGGTGGTATTGGCGTTTGCTACATTCTCCGATATCACGTCCATACGATATCTCTGGGCGGTCAGACCCGATGCATTAATATTAAAGGCTGAAAACATACTCATAAAATCCTCCGTTTCCGCGCTTCCGCCACCGTGTGCCTGTCATCACACCCGGCGTGCGCCTGTGGCTTCCTGCTTGTGCTACTTCATCACCGTCTGCAAATTCGTAAATTCAGCATTGATGCTGGTGAGAAGTCCCTGATATTTCAGCTGATTTTCTGCCAGCATGACATTTTCATTCTCTATATCAACGTTATTGCCGTCAAGGCGATAGGAATAATTTGCATAGTCCGTATATGGTCTGGGCTGTAGGTCTGAGGTTTTCACATTTGCCACCTTATCGTCCATAGACACATAGCGGTTGCTGCCCAGCGCCTTTCTCAGCTCCTCCTCGAAGGATACATCCTGCCTTTTATAACCGGGAGTATCAACATTTGCTATGTTATTTGCTATGGCTTCATTCCTTATCCAGCTTGCATCTGCCGCCTTGTCCAACACATTAATGTAGTCAAAAGCATTGGTATTAATCATTTCCGGCTCCTTTCTACGCATCTGCGTAAAAACAGGGTACACGCTACCCACTCTATTCTATTATAAATAATTTCTAAAAAAACACAATATCTTTTTCAATTTTTCCCATGAAATACATCATATTGTGTTCAAACAATGCAAAAAAGGATCTATTGACATCTCAATAAATCCTTTTACAAAACAGCCCTTTGCTGTTCAAAATCCATTTTGTTATGTATCACGACAGTTCCTATTGCCGTGTTATCCTCGCTGATTCTGTCTCTTCAGCTCTTCAATTTCATCAAATACCACATCATTTAATACCTTGATGTAGGTTCCCTTCATGCCGGAGGAGCGGGACTCTATAACACCCGCACTCTCAAACTTGCGCAGTGCATTGACAATAACGGAACGGGTAATGCCTACACGGTCAGCAATCTTGCTGGCAACCAAAATACCCTCCATGCCATTCAGCTCGTCAAAAATATGGGTGATTGCCTCCATCTCAGAAAAGGACAGCGTACTGATTGCAGACTTCACCACCGCAATCTTGCGGCTCTCCTCTGCGCTCTCCTCGTTGACGGCACGCAGCATCTCAAGACCTACCACCGTAGTTCCATACTCGCAAAGAATAATGTCATCAATATCATACTGCTCGTCACATTTGTATATAAACAAGGTTCCGAGACGTTCTCCTGCAATTTCTATGGGAGCGATAATCGCCTGAAACTTCTTAGTGTCAATATTCTCAAAGCCCAACGTCTCCAAATTGACATTTTCTTTGGTGGACAGCACTCCTAAAAAGCGCTCATTCAGCATGGTATCGATAAAGCCGCCCACGTTTTCATCTAAAAGCTCCGTAATAGACTCGATACCCTCCGACTTGCCCACACCCAATACCTTGCCCTTGCGGCTGATTACCAGCACATTGGAATTCAAAATCTCACGCATCACCTTACAGATATCATTAAATACCACCTTGCTGGAATTATTGTTGTGTAAGAGCTTGCCTATTTTCCTTGTCTTATCCAATAACTGCACACTGCTCATTTGCTTCCCTCCATTGTCTTGTTACACGAACCCCATCTTTATATGCCTATTCTAGCACAAATAAAATCAGATTACAATGCATAAATTTTCAATTTAATTGCATTTTCCGTGATTTATGTGACAATTTCAAAATTTAGCAGTTTTTCTCTACCACTTTTCTGGTTTCGACATGACCGCACTTCTCATTCATGCAAACAAGCTTGTTTCCTTTTTCCAGCATCATGGAACCGCACTCAGGGCAGCTTACTCCCGAAGGCTTCTGCCATACCATAAAATCGCACTCCGGATTATCAATACAGCCAAAATATTTTCTCCCCTTCTTGGTCTTTTTGAGTACAATGTCCTTGCCGCATTTTGGACAGGCAATGCCGATTTTTTCAAAATAAGGTTTTGTGTTTCTGCAATCCGGGAAACCGGGACATGCCAAAAATCTTCCGTGAGGTCCATACTTAATCACCATCTGCCTGCCACACAGCTCACAGACCTCATCAGAAACCTCATCTGCTATCGTCACCTCTGCCAAATCCTTTTCTGCATTCTTCACTGCTTCGTCCAAGTCGGGATAGAAGTTCTCCACAATGGTTTTCCACTTGACGCTTCCTTCCTCCACACCATCAAGCAGCGCCTCCATATTGGCGGTAAAATTTACATCTACTATAGTAGGGAAGGCTTCCTTCATCATATTGTTGACAACCTCACCCAGCTCTGTCACATAGAGATTTTTATTCTCCTTTACAATATAACGTCTGGCTAGAATGGTGGTAATAGTGGGTGCATAAGTACTTGGGCGTCCGATTCCCAGCTCCTCAAGCGCCCTTACCAAAGAAGCCTCCGTATAATGAGCCGGCGGCTGGGTAAAGTGCTGCTTTGGCTCCGAGGAAATATGCTCCAGCACATCCTGCCTTGAAAGCTCACCCGAGAGAAGATTCTCCTCCTCTTTCTCGTCCTCCTGTATATACACGCTCATAAAGCCATCAAAAAGCATTCTGGAGGCGCTCATGGTAAACAGCTGCTCCCCTGCCTGAATCTTTACTGAGGTTGTCTCGTATTTTGCAGAAGCCATACGGCTTGCCACAAAACGCTTCCAAATAAGCTGGTAAAGACGGAACAAATCTCTGGGAAGCTGCTCTTTAAGCTCCACCGGTATACGCTTCAAATCCGTAGGACGTATTGCCTCATGTGCGTCCTGAATCTTTTGCCCGCTTTTCTTCTCCACACTCACAACGGCAGTGTACTCTTCTCCATAATTGGCTGTAATAAATTCTCTTGCCGCCTCCTGCGCTTCCTCAGACACGCGGGTGGAATCGGTACGAAGATAGGTTATCAGACCAACCGTACCTTCTCCCTTGATATCCACGCCCTCATACAGCTGCTGTGCCAGACGCATGGTTTTCTGAGTGGAAAAATTCAGCACCTTGCTCGCCTCCTGCTGAAGTGTGGAGGTCGTAAAGGGCAGGGGTGCCTTTTTTGCCCGCTCACCTTTTTTTACCTCTGCCACCCGGTACTCCGCATTCTCTATTGCCTTAAGCACCGCGTCCACCTCTTCTTTGCAGCTAAGCGACCTCTTTTCTGAGGTAGTGCCGTAATACTTCGCAGTAATAGGCTTCTTTTCTCCCTTTATTTTCAGATTTACGTCCAAGCTCCAGTATTCCTCCGGAATAAAGGCATTAATCTCCTCCTCCCTGTCACAGATAATTCTTAATGCCACAGACTGCACTCTTCCGGCGCTTAAGCCTCTCTTAATCTTCGCCCAAAGAAGCGGAGAGATGCGATAGCCCACCATGCGGTCAAGTACACGTCTTGCCTGTTGGGCATCAACCAGATTCATATTGATTTCTCGAGGGTTCTTTAAGGATTCCTTTACTGCATTTTTTGTAATTTCATTAAAGCTGATACGATATACCTTCTTATTTTCAAGCTTCAGGGCATAGTACAAATGCCACGAAATTGCCTCTCCTTCACGGTCCGGGTCGGTTGCCAGATAGATTTTCTCTGCCTTCTTAACTTCCTTACGCAGATTAGCCAAAATATCCCCCTTGCCCCGGATAGTAATATATTTAGGCTCATAGTCATGCTCCACATCAATTCCCAGCTGACTTTTTGGCAGGTCACGCACATGCCCCTGACTTGCCACCACCTCGTAATTTGTACCCAAAAACTTTTTAATTGTCTTTACCTTTGCCGGTGACTCTACAATCACTAAATATTTCGCCATACTCTCGCCCTTTGCCTTCTTGGTTTTGGTAGCCGCATAAGCTAATCGTGAAACACTATACACCAAAACTTTTGAGGGTGCAAGGTATTTCTTAAAATTTAGAAAAAGTTCATTTTACTAAAAACCAATTATTGCCCAAGCACCTCTCTTATGATTTGAGACATCTGCTTATTGCCCAGCTGATTCTTAAAGTGTACTGTGTATCCATCCTTGGCAAGCATATCGAAGAATATTTTCGCACAGTTGATTTTTACCTGCTCGGTTCCCCTCAGTTCGGATTTATTTTCAACGTCCTTCGTTTCAACCACAATATTCAGTTCCCTGCTGCCATCTTTGCGCTTAACAACATACATAAAATCAGGGCTGTACATTCCTCCCGTGATAGTCGGAATCGCAATACTGTTTCGCGGAATTTTACCATAGACAATCACTTCCTTGATGTCTGCCGTAAGGTTGTCCTTTTCAAGGGGCGAATCATACGCATAGGTATCATAAAGATACTTTTCGCTCGGAGTACCCGATACTATTTTAGTGCCTATACGCCCTCTTGCAATATCCTCGCGGGGCGAACCGTCAGCATACGTCAATGCCGTTGCCCCCAGAGGAACACTTCCCCGTTCATAGCGGAATCTTCCCTGAAGATTTTCATTCTTCCAATTCTGAAACTCCGCACAGAAAGCCGCAATGGAATTTTCATTCAGATATTCCTCTTTTATCCCTCCGTGCTTTTTTGCATAGGCACACATGGCCGAATGAAGCACCGAGATAGGAATATTGGTGGCAGCCCCAATACGCTTCAAAAACACATTATATTTTACCGATCTGTTAATTACATATTGTACACCCGTACCCTGCTGTGCAGACATTTGCGTACCATCACTGACAACAACATCTCTTTCACTTCGCATGACCATATCCGTAAATACGCCCGGCTTTTCAAAGAGGGATACTGCCACTGCTTCCATATCTTCATTTAAATCGTTATCATAAAACAAAAGATAACGTCTGTTAATTGCCTCCCACAGCTCCTTAATCTCATCATAAGCCGCCTTACGAATTTTTACAGGCTTTGGATTCTCCTTATTGCGGTCCTTAATCCTTCCCGAATTGACCCCCGCAGCAAAGTCGGGATACTCCGCAAAGAAGCTCTCTCGTACTTCCGGCTGAATATTGTTATGTCGGTCAATGTAGTGCTTATGATACAGCTCGTCAAACAATTCATCGGCAGTCTTACCAAGCTTTGCAGCAACAGCTGCCAGCTTCTCTTCTTTAATGAAGCCTGACTGGGGCACTTCGCTGTTTATCTGCTCCACCAGACGTGTGGCAAAATCAGCTTCCGTAAAATCAACAATATAATTCAGTTGAAATTCCTCATTTGAAATACGATTGCCGTTTTCATCAACCGGCAGACGTAAGCCCCTGCCTACCTCCTGTAATTTGCTGTTTTCACTGCCGCTGGAACGAAGCTTGGCAATGGTAAATACATTGGGATTATCCCAACCCTCCTTTAATGTCCACTTTGAGAAAAGGAAACGCAGTGTATTATAACTGCCATCTTCATTTTTGAAGGACAGTAATTGCTTCTTACCATTGAGAATAACATCTACTTCCTTTGCAATATCCTCATCTGTATCGCTGTTATCCTGTGAAAAATATCCCGCATGGCAGGAAGAAATATCCTTCAGACTTGCCTCCAAATATTCCCGATATTCTGAATCATGCTCATCAAGGGACTGTAGCACACTTTGAAGCTGTTCCTTTAACAGTCGTTCAAAGGTCTTCAGCAAATATGGTTCTTTGCCGTCTTCGCCCATTCGATAGGAGGATATATCGTCTATGAAAAACAAGGCTAAGGTCTTAATTTTGAAATTGCGTCCGCAAAAGTTTTCCCGCTCAGCTTCAAAATGACGCTGAAGAGCAAGATGAAGCATCTGCTCCTGATAGGACGTCATATAAATATCCACATCCAACTCCTCACCTGTAGATTTGATGATACCATTTGAAAATTCTACAGACGAAGCATAAATTCCTTTAATCGTAATGCCTTCAAATGCATCACTGATTATTGAAAGTGAATCTCCGCTCTTTAGTACAAACGCTTTGGTCTTTTCATCCTTTCTCTTATATTGAAAATGCACTGCTTCCTTACTTTCAATGGATTGTATTTTTACCTTTTCCTCTTTCTTGGATACCGGTTCAAAATGCTCCTTTACAACGCCCTTTATCAAGCCCTGGTTAAAGGCTGCACAGGCATTCAGGTCATAGAGCAGATTCTGATAATCCTTGACGGCTGCATTTTCCGGAAAGGTTGCACCAAATCGAATAATGCACTGTGGCTGCATTTCCTCGGATATCACCTTAAAGGCCTTCTGTTCACGGGAGAACCGATGGGGCTCATCAATCATTACGATAGCCCTTGTTGCCCGCAAAGCATCTAACGGACGATAAAAACCCTCCGCACCATAATCGTAGTCATTGCGGGTAAGTATCTTTGCATTGGTCAACAGCTGCATATTAATTAGCAGAACATATATTTTCTTTGTATTTTGGCAGGAGCCCTTCACAAAATCACTGACCACACCGGGAAAATAGGAACGCCCCTTTTTCTTATTTTTCGGTGCCTCCAGCACTCCCACCTCAAGCTCCGTACCATAGCCGCAGCCATCGCTAAAATGGCGCTTTGCATAATCATCTCTTAAAAACTGCGCCGTCCCCGCCTTTATTGCCAAGGAAGGAACAACAATAATGAATTTATTAAAGCCATAACGCTTATTCAGTTCAAACATTGTCTTTGTATACACATATGTTTTGCCCGTTCCCGTTTCCATCTTGATGTCCAGCTTAAGACAGTCACCAACCGGAGCGTTACTGTGATACTCCGCAGGCAGATTCTTTTGTATTTTCTTAATATTTTCAGTAAGCCTTGCGTCATCTAAATTGATACGGGGATTCTCATAAAACTGAACAGGCTCTGTGATTTGTACACCTTCCAAAGCCTCAGCAATAGCATCGATTGCCCTTTGCTGATGTGGTAATTCCTGTTGGAGGATTAACTCCATATCTTCTTCCCCCTTTACTTAATAACGCACATCAAAGTTAATACGAAGATTCTTCTCCGTATCCTTGAGTCTGGCTAAATTTGTTTTCAGTGCCTCTGTTTTTGTCCACACAAAATTATATCCGAATAACACAACATTCTCCGGATTAAAGGAACCGTCAGTCTCATATTTTTCTTCGATTGCCATAATCGCCTCATCTGTTATATCGGCATCTATCAGATACAAATGCTTCTCCATATAATAACCGGTGTATCCCGCAAAATCCAACGCCTGCACCGCCCCATTAAAGCCATAGCCATCTCGCACAAGCCATGTGGTCAACACAGTCTGCTCTCCAAAATCCTGAAAAATATTGTTTGCCACAAACATACCTTGATCTTCCGGCACAAATTTTTCCAACTTGTCCAGGGTGTCCTCAGAGGGCTCCTGTAAGGTAAAATGCTTAAAGCCAAGGTCTGCTGTGGTATCAGGGTGCTGCTTACGAAGCTTTGCCGCCGCGCGCCTGATACGCTCCATGCCTATTTCATCAATAGTATGGTAGCCGGCTTTGTCAGCCTGACTGCCCTTTCTCACCTGTTCCTTAAGCTGGATTGCAATAAAATTTCTATGTATCATATCTTCCACACAGGTTCTCATAACAGCGTGCGCAGTCGAACCGGAGCCTGAAAAGAAGTCCAAAATCACATCATCATCTTCGTCTGATATAATTCCAATAAGACGGCTCATAATATATGTAGGCTTGGGATAATCAAAAAGCTCAGAGTCACCAAACAGCTCCTTCATTTCATTCTTTGCGTTTTGATAATTTGTTTCCTTTTCAGTCCAAATGGTTTTTAATCTGGTGGTTTTTACCTTGCCGTCGTCACTTAACAGATAATCCTTTCTGAAAATATCCCATGCATCATCTTCATCAGAGCGGTTGACCCTTTTCCCTACCAAAAGCTCTCTTTCCTTTTGGAATTTCTCCTGTCCCCATGTCCACCTGCTCAGTTCCCCTGTAGGTCTCTTGGGAATCACCTTCACCGTATAATTGTCATCCTTCTCCAATGAACAGGCTCCGTTATCCGGATTGACATATATGGGATAGTACATTAATGGTCTATCCTCCCGTCTCCATGCACCTCCACGCTTTCGCAAGCCCAAAAGCCTATACCTTCCCTTGGAATCCTCCAAGGAATATTCGGACAGGTTTCCGTTGTCCTTACTGATGCCAGCTATTTTCACAAGGTCACTATTCTTGGCATACATCATCACATATTCGTGTACATAGGATAGACCGGTTGTGTTTTGAGACCCCCGCGGATTGCTTTGAAGCGTCATAAGCCCCATGAAATTATTTTCTCCAAAAATATCATCACACACCAACTTCATGTTTGCCTGCTCATTATCATCAATAGAAATAAATATAGCCCCCTCGTCTGCCAATAAATCTCTGGCTAACAGCAGTCGGGAGTACATAAACATAAGCCATGCGGAATGTGACGCAGAACCGCGCTTTGTCAAATCTAAGATTCTCTTTGCCTGACCTTCATCTATGCTTAATTTAGCGGAAAGCTCGTCAACGGTAAAATGAAATTTGTCATTATAAACAAATCCGTCCGTGCCGGTGTTATAGGGCGGGTCAATATAAATACATTTAATCCTTTTGTCCCCGGTATAGCTCTTAAGCAGCTGTTTCAAACCATCTAAATTGTCACCGCTGATATATATGTTTTGGCTGGAGGCATTCTCCGGTCTGCTATTATGCTCTTCGTCCGGCACAATAACAGTAGTTGTATCCATAGATGCCAGTAATCGGGCATAGTTTTTACCGAGAAACTTAAGCTCATAACCCTCACCGCTTACTGCCACCTTATCATTGATATACTCCTTAAATCTTACTATATCAAAGCTGCCGTCCGCCCGAAAGCAGGAGGGGAAATTTTCCCGTAACACAGCCATTTCTTTGCTATTTGGTAACACTGTCTCATTTGCTGACATAATACCCTTTATCATCAATGCCTTCTCCTTTCTCTGCTCCGCTTGGCAGCTTGTCTCATGCACTTAACTGCCAACCTTGCCTTACCATCTCAGAGACTGTGTATATCATATCACATTTTAGCCAAAAGTCCAAAATAAAAATAAGCAGCTCTCACCGCTGTATAAATTCCCGCCAAGCCTCACAAACTATGGGCGAAAGGATGATAAGCTATGAATCTTGATAAAATAGTATGTAATTGTATGAGTATCACAAATGGAATGATTAAGGATGCCGTTTATGCGGGAGCAAGCAGCTTAGAGGAGGTACAGGACGCCACCGGTGCCGGAACTGTCTGTGGCACTTGTCGTGATGATGTACAACGCCTTGTAGAGCAATTTGTAAAGGAACGTGATTCAAAAAACAATTAAAAAATCCTTGAAACCTCTTAACAGTGGATTTCAAGAATTCTTCGGGTTGGGCTATTCTATTGAATAGAGCAGCTGATAGGGGAATCGAACCCCTGTTTCCGCCGTGAGAGGGCGGCGTCTTAACCGCTTGACCAATCAGCCATACAGCAAGTATTGCCTTTGCTATTTTGTACCGCATCAGCAGTACTTGCTTATAATAATACATCTTGAGATAAATTGCAAGCATTTTTTTAAAAATTTATACAATTTTTTTCAAGCACCGTTTTCAGGACACAAAATCAAACAGACTTATCTGATTGGATTCCGGCAGATTTCCCAGCAAATTCAGGGAATCCATAAGCTCGATAACCGTCTTTGACACCTTGGTGCGCTGCCTGAAATCGTCCTTGGAGAGGAAGGGACCGTCCTTCGCCGCCTCCACAATGGCATCTGCTGCCTTCTCTCCCAAGCCGTCTATACTGCTGAGTGATGGCATCAGCTTTCCATCCACAATTTGAAACAGTCTGGATTGCGCCCTGAAAATATCAATCGGCTCGAACTCAAAGCCTCTCGCATACATCTCCTGAACAATACGCATATCACCGTAGGCATCCTTCTCCTTGTTGGACAGGGAATCCGAACGCTTCTTGTAATCTGCCATAATGCTCTCTAAATGCTTCTGTCCCTGACACATAATCTCATAAGAAAACGCCTTGGCACGGATACTGAAGAAGGCTCCGTAATATGCCAACGGGTAGTGAATCTTGCAGTAAGCGATTCTCCACGCCATCATAACATACGCCGCCGCATGTGCCTTAGGGAACATATACTTAATCTTCTTGCAGGACCAAATATACCAGTCCGGCACATTGTGAGCAGTCATCTCCTCAATCCATTCGTCCTTAAGCCCCTTACCCTTACGGACACTTTCCATAATGGTAAAGGCAAGACCACTCTCCACTCCCATCTGAATCAGATAGAGCATAATATCATCACGGGTACAGATTGCCGTGGAAATGGTTGCTTTTCCCTCCTGAATCAGGGTTTGGGCATTTCCAAGCCACACGTCGGTACCATGAGACAATCCTGAGATACGCACCAAATCTGAAAAGGAGGTGGGCTTTGCATCAATAACCATCTGCATGGCAAAGTCCGTACCAAACTCAGGAATTCCCAAGGCTCCCAGCTTACAGCCTCCAATCTGCTCCGGTGTAATACCCAGTGCATCTGTGTTTTGGAAAAGTGACATTACATCCTTGCCGTCCAAGGGAATGGTAATGGGGTCTCTTCCTGTCAAATCCTGCAGCATACGAATCATGGTAGGATCATCGTGTCCCAGTATATCAAGCTTAAGCAGGTTATGGTCAATAGAGTGGTAATCAAAATGAGTGGTAATCGTATCTGTGGTCATATCATTGGCAGGGTGCTGCACCGGAGTGAAAGAATTGATATCCTGCCCTAAGGGAAGCACCACAATACCACCCGGATGCTGACCTGTGCTTCGCCTGATACCTGTACAGCCCACCGTGATACGGTTTATCTCGCTGGTACGCTTATGCACCCCCCGCTCCTCAAAATAATTCTTCACATAGCCGAAGGCTGTCTTGTCTGCCAGCGTACCGATGGTACCTGCTCTAAAGGTCTGCCCCGCACCGAAAATAACCTCTGTGTATTTATGGGCCTTGGACTGATATTCTCCTGAGAAATTCAAGTCAATATCCGGCTCCTTATCGCCCTTAAATCCAAGGAAGGTTTCAAAGGGAATATCAAAGCCGTCCTTGTGAAGCATCTCGCCACACACAGGGCATACCTTGTCCGGCATGTCAATTCCTGCCTTTCCGGCATATGCCTTCACGTCATCCTCATCAAAGTCAACATAATGGCACTTGCTGCAATAATAATGGGGGCTCAGGGGATTTACCTCGGTAATTCCCGCCATGGTTGCTACAAAGGAGCTTCCCACGGAGCCACGGGAGCCTACCAGATATCCGTCCTCAACCGACTTCCACACAAGCTTCTGAGCGATAATATACATCACGGCAAAGCCGTTGCTGATAATCGAATTCAGCTCCTTTTGCAGACGCTTCTCCACAATATCCGGCAAATCGGGGCCATAAATTTCATGTGCCCGATTGTAGCAAATCTCTGTCAGGGTCTTATCACTGTCCGGAATTACCGGAGGACATTTATCAGGCCGCACCGGAGCGATGGTCTCAATCATATCTGCAATCATATTGGTATTGGTGATGACAATTTCCTTTGCCTTATCGCTTCCCAGATAGGAAAATTCCTCCAGCATTTCCTCCGTGGTATGTAAATACAGTGGTGCTTGGTCGTCTGCGTCCGTAAAGCCCTTTCCTGCCATAATAATGCGGCGGTAAATTTCGTCCTCAGGGTCTAAGAAATGTACGTCACAGGTGGCAACCACCGGCTTATGGAACTGCTCCCCCAACGCCACTATTTTACGATTCACATTCTGAATATCCTCAATGGAATTGATATCCCTAATCTTCTCCGATTCAATCATGAACTTATTATTGCCGCAGGGCTGAATCTCCAGATAATCATAAAAATTCACCAGTCTCGCTATCTGTGCGTCCGACTGCCCATCTAAAAGCGCCCGATACAGCTCTCCAGCCTCGCAGGCGCTTCCCAGAATCAAGCCCTCTCTGTATTTCATTACCAGACTTTTGGGAACTCTGGGATGCCTGTTAAAATAAGTCAAATGTGACTCAGAGACCAAACGGTATAGATTAATCCGTCCCAAATCATTCTTTGCCAGAATAATGGCATGGTAAGAGGGTAGCTTTCGCACCAGCTCCACACTGGAAGCTCCCAGCTCATTTACCTGAGCCAGCGTATTTACCCCTTCCTCGTGAAGCATGGAAATAAATTTCACAAATATATGAGCTGTCGCCTCTGCATCGTCCACTGCCCGATGATGGTTCTCCAAGGAAATGCCCAGCGTCTTTGCTACCGCATCCAGCGTATGCTTCGCCTGATTCGGCAAAAGCACTCTTGCAATGCCAACCGTGTCCACATAGGTGTATTCCGTGGAGTAACCAAGTCTGCGGGAATTTTCCACAATAAAGCTCATATCAAAATTGGCATTGTGGGCAACCAGTACACAGCCCTCACAAAATTCCAGAAACCGGGGCAGAATCACCTCTATTGTAGGAGAATCCACCACCATATCGTCACGAATGCTTGTAAGCTTTTCTATCTCAAAGGGAATGGGAACCTCAGGATTTACAAAGGTAGAATACCTGTCCACAATTTTCCCTCCGGACACCTTCACCGCACCAATCTCAATAATACGGTTATTTACCGGAGAAAAGCCTGTTGTCTCAATATCAAACACCACAAAATCGGCTGACAAATCCTGTCCCTTATCTCCTGTGACAATCTCACGAAGGTCATCTACCAAATATGCCTCCATACCGTATATAATCTTAAAAAAGTCCTGCTTGTCGGGATTGTCCTCTCCTGCCTCCTTACGCTTTGTCTTTTCTGCCTTCCACAAATCATCCCAAACATGGTTGGCATCAGTAAAGCTCTGTACCACACCATGGTCGGTAATGGCAATAGCCCTGTGTCCCCATTTATAGGCACGCTTCACAATATCCTTTGCCTCGGAGACCCCGTCCATATCACTCATTTTTGTGTGACAGTGAAGCTCCACTCTCTTGTGAGGAGAGATATCCATGCGGCTCACGGTGAAATCCGGTATTTTCTTAATTCCCGCAATGGAGCCAATGGTCAGCTCATGGTCAAACTTGTCCACCATGCTGATGCCCTTTACCTTCACAAAGACTCCCGGCTTAATTCCTCCCAGTATTTCTTCCACCTGATCATTGCGGCAGAACATTTTTACTGTCATCGTGTCTGTAAAATCCGTAATATCAAAAATAATAATGGTTTTCTCATTTTTAATCTCACGCTTATCTAAATTAAGGATTTTACCCCGAATTACCACCTCGCCCATCTCGCCGATGATATCCTCAATTTTCATGGCTTCCTCTTCAAAATCCCTGCCATACAGCACATCCGGATTATCGGAACGCTTCGCACTGCGAAATTCACCCTTTTTAAACTCTCCACGCTTGAATTCACTCTTACGGGCTGCACTGACGGGTGCTGTGTCACTGCCCTTATCCCCACTACTTCCTGTAGCGCCATCTGCCAAAGCCGCGAAAGCCGTCGCAGCCCCTGCTTCGGGCGCTCCCTCTTTGGACACTGTTTCCCCTGCACCGGCTCCGTTCCCGCCGCCTGCGCTTTCTTCGGCTGAGCTTCCCTTCACGCGCCTGTAGATTTCAGATACCTTCATCTGAATCTTTTGTTCCTCGTCCTCTCTTAAGCCACCCTCCTCAGCCTCTCTGTATTCTACTTGGATTGACACCGAAAAGCCGCAGCGCTCCACCAGAATCTTTTCCAAAACCCTGACAAGCTCCTCCTCCTTGCTGCGCACAAGCACAGTGTCCTCCACCGTAAGCACCACTTTATCCTGCGAAGGATAAGCTATCTGCGCTGTCTTAAAGGCATTATACTCAATATGGCTGTACTCTCTAAGCTCTGCCAAAATACTGTCTCTATATATGTCTATCAGCTTTTCGGGAGTATATTGCGAGGACAGGGCAAAGCGTTCATAAATCTTGATAGTCATATTAGCGCCTGAAAAAAGCTGATTTTTTATCTCATTTTCAACAGCCCAAATATCTTCCTTGGCAATCAGCCTTGTACTGTGCAGATATATTCTCAGAAAGTCCTTCCGCTTTGTGGCGGAAATCTTTTCCACGTCAGTCTGCTCCAAAATATCATGAATACCCTTATTCAGTTTCAGGGATGGAAATACTTCAAAAAACGGTTTGCCCATAAATACTCACCTAATTCCAATTATCAAGCTCTTCCTGCAAAGCAGAAAGCAATTCTTCCTCCGGCACCTTGCGGATAATCTCACCCTTTTTAATGAGAAGGCCCTCACCGATACCTCCGGCAATGCCAAGGTCAGCCTCCCTCGCCTCTCCCGGACCGTTTACCGCGCAGCCCATTACCGCCACCTTAATATCCAAGGGATAATCCTCCACCAGCTTCTCCACCTTGGACGCTAACTCAATCAGATTAATCTGGGTTCTGCCACAGGTAGGACAGGATACTACCGTTATGCCGCCCCTTCGAAGCCCAAGTGTTCTCAAAATGAGCTTTGCAGATTTTATCTCCTCCACAGGATTGCCGGTAAGTGATACTCGAATCGTATCACCGATACCCTGATGTAAAATCAAGCCCAGACCGATAGCCGATTTAATGTTGCCGCTCTGAACCGTTCCCGCCTCTGTAATCCCCACATGAAGGGGATAATCCGTCTTGCCCGCCAAAAGCTCGTGAGCCTTCACGCACATGAGTACATCGGAGGATTTGATACTGATTACCATTTGGTCATAGCCCAGTTCCTCAATCATATGAACCTTATCCAAGGCGCTCTCCACAATCCCCTCGGCAGTGACACCGCCATACTTTTCTATAAGAGGCTTCTCCAGCGAACCGCTGTTGACCCCTACACGAATAGGAATATTTCTCTCCTTCGCCACATCAACTACCGCTTTTACCCTCTCCGCACTTCCTATATTGCCCGGATTAATGCGGATTTTATCAGCACCGTTCTCCATGGCGGCAATCGCCATTTTATAGTCAAAATGAATATCCGCAACAAGCGGAATGTGAATCTGCTTCTTAATCTCCGAGATTGCCCTTGCCGCCTCAAGCGTAGGTACGGTACAGCGGATTATTTCACAGCCCGCTCTCTCAAGCTCCAAAATTTGGGCTACCGTTGCCTGCACATCCTCTGTCTTGGTATTTGTCATGGACTGTATCAGGATGGGATTGCCCCCGCCTATTTTCCTGTCACCGATTTGAATTACCCTTGTACGCTCTCTATATGTGGTCTGATTTTCACTCATGGATAGCTCTCCTTTACCTTCTAAACAAAGTCTTATATATTATAGCATAGTTCCCTGCCTGCCTCAATGTTGACTTTTGAAATATATTACTGTCCCCGCACGCAAAAGCGTCCCGGTGAAATCTGCACAGCATATCCTTCCATGCACAAACGTATCAGAATCATGCTGACTCTGGAGAGAGGAATAGACTCAGAGAGCCTTCCTGCTATTTTCTCTATGGGCTGAGGTGAAAAATCCAAAAGCCTGTAAATAAGCTGCTCTTCTTCGGAAAGTGCAGATATTCGGGCTTTACCAGACAGCTCACCCTGCTTGTTTTGCACCATTCTATTGACAGAACCACCTTGAAACTCTTGATTCTTCTGTTGTTTTCCAAGCTCTCCAAGCTCCTCCACAAAATCCTGCGGAGACAAAAATACGCCTGCCCCCTGCTTAAGCAATCGATTGCAGCCGTCACTCAGGCGGTCAGTCACTCTTCCCGGCACTACATAGACCTCCTTTCCCTGCTCCAGTGCCATGTCTACCGTAATCAGCGTACCACTCCTGCTCCGGGCTTCAATCACCACCACCGCATCACAAAGTCCACTGACAATTCGATTCCTGGGCGGAAAATTTCTGGCAGCAGGCAGTGTTCCCGGCAGATAGGAGGACAATACACCGCCCCGCTGTAAAAGCTTCTCATATAGACCCCTGTTAGCTTCAGGATAGCAGATATCCACACCGCAGCCCAGAACTCCAAAGGAAATACCCCCCGCCTTTAGCGCCTCCTCCTGACTGATGCCGTCAATTCCACGCGCCATGCCACTGATAACCTGAATTCCCTGCTGTCCTAAATATTTTCCAAGCTCTGCTGCCACATAGCTGCCATACTGAGAACATTCCCGCGCCCCGATAACAGCCACCGCAGGCACTTCCGACTGCGGCAGCCCTCCCTTATAGAATAGAGCAAAGGGTGCATCAGGAATATGACAAAGTCTCTCAGGATAGTTCTCACTGCCCTGCCACGTAAAGCCTATTTTCTGAGTTATCAGTCTCTCATATGCCTCCTCCAGCTTCCATGCTCTTTTCACAGTCTTAAGGCTCTCAAGCTGCTTTCCATGCAGTACCTGCTTAAGCTCTGCCTCAGAAGCCATATATATCTGTTCAGCACTTCCACAAGTCTCCATAAGTCTTTCAATCGTTCTGTTCCCTATGCCCGGCAGACTGCTCAGCCAATAGGCATAATATGCTTCTTCCTGTCTCATAGTACTCCTTCCCTGTCAATATTGTAATTATATCCAATAGTCCTGTGCAGGGCGGTAGCAGGCAGCCTCCAGCAAATGCTCCTCTTTTATCGCTTCCTCTCCCGCCAAATCTGCAATGGTGCGTGCCACCTTTAAAATTCTGTGATAGACCCTTGCACTAAGCTGTAATGTGTTATACAGCTCCTCCATACATTTTCTCTCTTGTTTTCCCAAGGCACAGTACTTTTCTGCCTCCGCGCCGCTAATATCACCGTTAAATCGATATTTTGTTCCCTTGAAGCGCTTTTCCTGCCACATTCTTGCCGTTTCCACCCGTTCTCGAAGCTCTTTGCTGCTTTCGGCTCTTTTCCCATTATGCAAGCTGGAAATATCCACTGCATGAAGCTCCACGCACAGGTCTATGCGGTCTAAAATGGGACCCGACACCCTGCTCATATACTTTTTTATCTGCTGTGTTGTACAGCGGCATTGATTTCTATTAGGATAATACCCGCAGGGACAGGGATTCATGGCACATACCAGCATGAAGTCTGCCGGATAACTGAAATTGGCATTTACTCTCGACACCTGCACAGAATGCTCCTCCAAGGGCTGCCGCATACTATCAAGTACATTACGCTGAAATTCAGGAAGCTCGTCCAAGAAAAGCACACCTCTATGTGCCAGAGAAATAACGCCCGGTCTGGGCATAGAACCGCCGCCCGTCAGGGCAGCCTGAGAAATTGTATGATGTGGACTTTGAAAGGGTCTTTCCGTCACTAATGCCTGCTCTTCCTTGAGCAGACCGGCAACACTGACAACGGAGGTCACCTCCAGACTTTCCCCAAGCGTAAGGGGCGGCATAATTCCGGGAATCCGCTTGGCAATCATTGATTTTCCTGCTCCCGGCGGTCCTACCATTAACAGATTGTGAAAGCCCGCAGCTGCTATCAGAGCTGCTCTTTTGGCACTCTCCTGACCGCTCACCTGAGCAAAGTCATTTTCCTCCCACAGCCTTCTTTTTCCAAAGAGCTTTTTTGCCAAAATCCGATGAGCCGGCAAGATTCCTTCCCGCTCCTGCGAGCCTGCCTGTAAAAAGTCAAGCAGCTCCTTAATAGTGCTGACTCCTCTTACCGCAATGTCCGGAATCACAGCTCCCTCCGCTACATTTGCCCTCGGCACAATGCATTCCTTCACGCCTCGTCCTGCTGCCTCCCGCACAATGGGCAGCACTCCCCGAACTCTTTTGACCTCGCCGTTTAAGCCCAACTCCCCAAGAAAAAGCATATTATCGGCAGTACCCTGAGGAAAATATTCCAATGCCTCTAGTATGGCAACCGCAATGGGCAAATCCAGTGCCGTTCCCTCTTTTTTCAGGTCTGCGGGCGATACATTCACCGTAATATGTGTGGGTGGAATATCCAATCCTGCATTTTTCAGAGCTGCCCATACCCGCTCCCTTGACTCCCTAACCTCACAGCTTAGAGAGCCAACCATTTGAAACGCAGGAAGCCCCGGAGAGATATCAGCCTCCACGGACACCAAGCATGCCTGCACACCCAAAAGAGTGCCTGAAATAACTGTGCTGTACATAAATCGTACCTCCTTTTATCTTTTTTATGCATCAACAGCCATCGCCATATAAATATCTCGCAATTTAAATACGGTGGCGTGTTTTTTAATGTTTCTTGGGATTATAAATAGAAATTAGAATTTTGAATTTTACTTAAATAAGATTTGAACTGACTATGCATTGCAGGGCAGCATGACTTATGCCTTTTATCATAAGTCATGGCGCCTTCACACAGAGCCTTCAATACAACTCTATATTTTCATCATCATGACATCAGGAGCCTGTGCATAACCAACTGCCGTCTCCCTGTCTATCCGTCCTTCATGGTAAAGCTGCCAAATAGCATCGTCCATGGTTGTCACATAAATACCGTCCTCTGTCTGTTGCCTATCGGCAAGCAGGCTGATTTTTCCTTCCCTAATCAGGCTGCGCACTGTCTGATTGGCATGCATAACCTCAAATGCTGCCACTCGCCCTTCACCGTCCGCAGTAGGAAGCAGTTGCTGGGCAACCACAGCCTGTAATACATTGGCAAGCTGCATACTTACCTGCTTCTGTCTATATGGCGGGTACATATCAATCAAGCTCTCTACCGCGCCGGAAACACCCATGGCATGCATTGCAGAAAGCACCAAACAACCTGCTTCCGCTGCTTCAACTGCCACACTGGCAGTTTCAAAATCATTCAACTCACCCAAGAGAATGACATCAGGGTCTTCCCTCAGTGCCGCACGCAAGGCATCGGCATAGCTATTGGAATCAATACCTATCTCGCGCTGATTAACCATGGATTTTTTGTGCTGATGCAGATATTCTATAGGCTTCTCCAGAGTAATCACATGAGCCTCGCGATTCTCATTAATCATATCTGTCAAGGCTGCCAAGGTAGTTGATTTACCGCTTCCCGCAGGTCCTGTTACTACAATCAGACCACGCTTACACTGCCAAAGCGCAGCTGCAAAAGCCGGCATTCCCAGCTCCTCAGGGGAGGGAATTCTGTTTTCCACCACACGAAAGGCTAAGGCGACAAAGCCTCTCTGCCTGTAGGCATTGACACGATATCTCCCACAGCCGGAAAGTGAAATGGACATTTCGTACTCGCCGCTCTCCTCAAATTTGTTTCTCTGAATCTCCGTCATAATACCAATCAACACATCTAATGTATCCGAGGGAAGCAACCGTGGGTAATCCATAGTGATTAGCCTGCCGTTTACACGCATTTTAGGAGATACATCAACAGTCAAATGGACATCACTGGCTCCGGCTTTTCCTGCTGTTCTTAATATTTCCTCCAGCTTAAGCATTGGAATATCTCCTCCTTTTCCACACTAATACCCCGCCCGATGCAGAGTCTCAGTATCCATAATATAACGATTATCCAATGTTTTCATGATATCCACTATCTCTATATCTCTGTTTACACGCAGGTTCATATCAATAATGCTGTTATCACGGAAGCTCAAAACCGTGGGTCTTAACACATCTGAAGGATTCTCTGCCAATATCAATGCCTTTTCTCCTGTATTCAGCTCTACACAGGTTCCCGGCAGCAATATATTGATAGAAGAAATCAATGCCTCCACAACCGCCGGGTCATAGATATGCGGATTTTCCCGAAATTCGCGAAGCGCCTTTACCTCTGATTCAGAGGTTCCTGCAAGGCTCATTGCCGTCAGCTCGTCATAGCGGTTGGCAACATTCAAAATCTTGGCTCCTGTCATCAGCTTTACATTGGATACCTTTTCATTCTTAAGCATATCTATCTGCAGCTTAAATGCCTGCATACAAATCCGCTTGATGATAGCCCCCTCCGGCACTGCCGCTTCAATCAGGTCACTTGCCTGACTCTGTTCTTCAAGAAGCCACAATCTCGACTCCGGTGACAAGTCATACTCATAGAAGCTGCCTTCCCCAAACTGCATTTTTCCTATATCATGTAAAAGCGCAGCACACACGGTATTATTCTGCTCGTCCAGACGTACATTCATAACATGGGTAATCATAGCACATAAAATAGCTACATTAAGAGAATGTCTATAAACATAATCCTCTCTGCTTCTCAGGTTTTGATAGAAATTGGTTTTGCCCTCTAAATGACCGTATTTTTTTATCAGCACACCGGCATTATTGTGTATCCTGCCCATTTTCCCTGTGTTCAGAATTTTCTCTATTTCCTCCTTGAGAGAAAAAACTGCCATAGTCTGAAAGCGCTCAAACTCTAAATCCTCCTCACTCATGGGCGGGAGTGGCTCTGCCGGCTCCAAAACATAAATACCGAGCAAGCCAAAATTGCGCACACTTTCTATCGCCTGTGATGTCAGGCGGGAATTTCGCTCAAACAAAAGAACGCCCTTTTTGCTGTATATAGGACGTGCCAACCGCATACCTGTCTTCAATTCTTCAGTTCTTACAAACTGCATATACTTCCCTCTCTACCTCCGCAGTGTAACCCCAGTTCTTCGCAGTGCAACCTTCACTGCAAAAACGCAGTGCAACCTTCACTGCAAAAACGCAGTGCAACCTCGGAAGCAAGCTTCCTCGGTCACGGGCTTCGCCCTATGTTAAAGAATCAATACAGGGCTTCCCTCGTGCAAGCACGGGGCGCCCTGTATTGATTCTTTAACGCACTGCTCATGCCTATATGAACATTATACCCTACGGGGGGAGAAATGACAAGATGAATTGTTTTCAAACTCTGCACGGAGCTTTTCAATAGCTTTCTTTTCAATGCGGGAGACGTAGCTTCGGGAGATTCCCAGCTTTTCTCCCACCTGATTTTGAGTTGCCTCTTTATTTCCGTTCAGACCATAGCGAAGCACCAGTATTTCCCTCTCTCTCTTCGTCAGGCAGCTTTGCAGGAGCACAAAAAGCTTCTTTGTATTATTGTCCTGCTCCATGCGCTCAATCACATCAGGCTGTTGCTGCTCTATTACATCTACCAAACGTATTTCATTGCCCTCCTTATCCTGACCTATCGCTTCGAACAATGAAATCTCTCTGGAGGTTTTCTTTTTACTTCTAAGAAGCATTAGCAGTTCATTATCAATACAACGGCAGGCGTAGGTTGCAAGGCGTCCCTTTCCGGCATCAAAGGTATCAATGGCCTTAATAAGCCCCACACAGCCTATGGATATTAAATCCTCCATATCCTCGCCCACATTCTGATATTTTTTAACAATATGTGCAACCAGTCGAAGATTGTGTTCAACCAAAATTGTCTTTGCCGCTCTGGCCTCCTCATCGTTTCCCTCTCTGAGCAGACGGATGTATTTTTCTTCTTCTACCTTTGTTAAGGGCTTCTGAAAGGTTTTCAACATAGCCTCCGCAGGTTTCACTTAACAATAGTTTATGTAGGAAAGACATTTCAAGTGCCTGTCAGAGGCATTTTGAAGCTGTACAAAAAGCACAGCCTGCTTTAGTCAAGCAAAAACTGTGCCATTACATAATTACTGATATCAATTCCCCTCCTTGTGAGTGCCAGCCTTACCTCCTGCCCACCATTCCTCAGCTCTCTGCTGTAAAAGTACAAAAGCCCGTCCTTTATGTTCCGTTCTATCACTTCACCATACACCTGCCTAAGACTGCTCCCAAAGGTCTGTTCAAACAGCTCCTCACTTACTCCTTCTATCATTCGCAGCCCCAGAAACATAAATTCCTCCATCTGCCCCTTCAAAGTCAGGGACTGTATCTCCCCACGGCAGCCCGTAGGGCTATTTATATACTCCTGCAGGTCTGTTTTATTGGAAAAACGCTTATTATCCACCATAGAGGCAGCACCTATGCCAAGGCCCAGATAGTCGTGTCTCTGCCAATATCCGCAGTTATGTCTGCATGCAAAGCCGGGTCGGGCATAGTTGGAGATTTCATAATGCTCAAAGCCCGCCGCCTCCAAAATTCTCGCCGCCTCCCAATACATACTGCGCTCGCAATCCTCGTCCGGCAGTAAAAGCCTGCCCGCCTTCTCAGCCTCCGCAAAGAAAGTTCCCTCCTCCACTATCAGGCTATAGGCTGAAATATGCTGAGGCAGCGGTCTTAATTGCAATACCAGCTGTAAGGTTCTTTGAAAGCTTGCAAGGCTCTGTCCCGGCAAGGCGCTCATCACATCAATATTAATATTGTGAAAGCCCGCTTCCACCGCCCACCTGTAGGTATCCTGAAACTGCGCAAGCGTGTGAATGCGCCCCAAGCCCTTAAGCTCCTCATCATCTGCCGACTGCAAGCCGATACTCAATCGGTTTATGCCTGCCCTGCGATAGCAAAGAAGCTTGTCCGAGTCCACCGTTCCCGGATTTACTTCAATGGAAATCTCTGCCTCCGGTGAAAGCTTATAGTACTCCCTCACCATTCTCAAAAGCTTTTCTATCCACTCCGCTTCCACCACTGAGGGTGTTCCTCCGCCGATAAAAACGGTATCTACCGTATATTTCCTACACTCTCCGGCTCTTTCCCTCGTCTCTGTCAAAAGCGCATTTAAGTAGGCTTCCTGCATTTCCTTGCCGGCAGGAGCAGATAAAAAATCACAATATAAGCATTTCCGCACGCAAAAAGGGATATGGAAATAGATTGAAATCTTGCCCTCCGTATTCTGTTGTCTCCACATTGCTTCTGACATACTCTATAAGCTTCCGTTACAATTCAGCAGGGGAAAATGTAACTCCTCTCCTTCATCTTCTACACTTCTTCACCATATACCCTGTGACAGCCGCCACTACTTTCTGTCGTCCAGCTTTAACACACTCATAAATGCCTTTTGAGGGATTTCCACATTACCTATCTGACGCATACGCTTCTTTCCCTCCTTCTGCTTCTCAAGCAGCTTTTTCTTTCGGGTAATATCACCGCCGTAGCACTTGGCAAGCACGTCCTTGCGCATTGCTTTTACCGTCTCTCTGGCAATAATTTTGCCACCCACAGCCGCCTGAATGGGAATCTCAAACAGGTGTCTGGGTATCTCGTCCTTTAACTTCTCGCACATCTTTCGGCCTCTCTCGTAGGCAGAATCCGCATGCACGATAAATGAAAGGGCGTCCACCTCCTCACGGTTAATTAATATATCCAGCTTCACAAGGCTTGACTGTTCATAGCCCTTAATATCATAGTCAAAGGAAGCATAGCCACGGGAACGGGATTTTAAGGCATCAAAGAAATCATAAATAATTTCATTCAGAGGCAGCTCATATTTTAACAGTGCACGGGTTCCCTCAATGTACTCCATACCCAGATATCTTCCCCTGCGTTCCTGACAAAGCTCCATAATAGAGCCGATGAATTCGCTTGTAACCATAATCTCAGCGCTGACAATAGGCTCCTCCATAAACTCAATCTCCGAAGGGTCCGGCAGGTTAGAGGGATTGGTCAGCTCTATCACCTCGCCGTTTGTCTTGTGTACCTTATAGATAACGCCGGGAGCCGTTGTCACCAAATCGAGATTATACTCTCTCTCCAAACGCTCCTGTATAATCTCCAAATGTAAAAGCCCTAAAAATCCGCAGCGGAAGCCAAAGCCCAATGCAACGGAGGTCTCCGGCTCATAGTTCAGGGAAGCATCATTTAGCTGCAGCTTTTCAAGCGCATCGCGCAAATCCGGATACTTGGCACCATCTGCCGGATACATTCCACAATACACCATGGACTGTACCTTTTTATAACCCGGAAGGGGTTCCGCGCAAGGGTTGTCCGCATCTGTCACCGTATCGCCCACCGCAGTATCCTTCACATTCTTAATAGAGGCGGTAATATAGCCTACCATTCCGGCAGACAGCTCCTCACAGGGGATAAACTGTCCTGCTCCAAAGTATCCCACCTCCACGACCTCCTGCTTTGCACCGGTTGCCATCATCTGTATGGTGGTACCCTTTCTCACAGTTCCCTCCATAATGCGGCAAAAGATAATAACTCCCTTGTAGGAATCATACAGTGAATCAAAGATAAGTGCCTTAAGCGGTGCGTCAGGGCTTCCCCCCGGTGCGGGAATCTTCTTTACTATCTGCTCCAATACCTCCTCAATACCGATACCGTTCTTAGCAGAAATCAAGGGGGCGTCCTGAGCCTCTATTCCAATCACATCTTCAATTTCCTCAATAACCCTTTGCGGCTCGGCACTGGGCAAATCTATTTTATTGATAACGGGAAACACGTCCAAATTGTGGTCCAAGGCCAGATATACATTGGCAAGTGTCTGCGCCTCTATTCCCTGTGCCGCGTCCACCACTAAGATTGCGCCGTCGCAGGCAGCAAGGGAGCGGCTCACCTCGTAATTAAAATCCACATGTCCGGGAGTGTCAATCAGGTTAAAAATATATTCCTCCCCGTCCTTAGCGTGATAAACGGTACGCACCGACTGTGCCTTTATGGTAATTCCTCTTTCTCTCTCCAAATCCATATTATCAAGAACCTGCGCCTGCATTTCCCTGCTGGTCAGAAGTCCTGTCTTTTCAATAATGCGGTCTGCGAGTGTTGACTTGCCGTGGTCTATATGTGCAACAATACAAAAGTTGCGGATTTTACTTTGGTCGATAGATGACATTGTTTTTTTCCTCTCTGTCCCATACTTGCCTTTTCAAGGGAAGCCAAACCCTTGGAAACAGTATGATTGTAGCAGAATTTTCACCTGTTGTCCATGCTTTACTGTAGGTTTGGCGCTATTGTCCGGTAAGCACCATATCCAAAATGTGCGCCAACGGGTCGCAGGCATTCATCGCCTCCTCCACCGTATTGTTTTGGGCTCCCAGCTCCACCAACAAGGTTTTGGGGCGCAAATGCATATTATATCGATAACCCTTTAAGTAAATTTTTCTGGTAAGTCCCGGATAATACTGCACCGCCTTCAGCTGCATCTGAAAGGAAAATGCAAGATTATCATCTAAATTCTCATTCTTCAGATAAGAAATATTCCCGGTCTTCTTTGTTCTGCTTAACCCATTAAAAAACATAAAACGCGCAGTAGGCCTTCCGTCCAAATCCATCACCAGCTTTGTCTCCTCAGCCATCTCATCTCTGTGTAAATCAATCACCACCTGTATGGAGGGATTCTCCGCAAGCACCTGCTCTATGGCAGGAAGTGCCACCGAGTAGGCATCATCTCTCTCCTTTACATCATACTCTCCCATATGATGCAGCACCCTGTAGCCATATCTGCTTGTCAATATCTCGCTTAGCCGCTCTCCCACTCCTACAATGGTGGTATTCTTATCCCCCGGCACGGAATCAGCGAATGCCTCCTGAGAATGGGTGTGATATATCAATATCTGGGGCGCATCTCCCTCCTTTGATATGCTCATATCCTTTTCCAACAGCTTATCTACGGCAAGCTGGTCACTTCCCGCCATGGTATTTTTGTCAATGGTATAAAAATTTTTCACCAGCGTTTCATAATCTCTCAGCAAAGCAATATCTGCCTCCGCCTGCAAGGTATGGGGAACAAACTGTATACTCTCCTGACTTTGCAGCTGCTCCTGCAATAGCTGCTCTTGTAAAATCTGTTCCTGTTGCTCCTCCTTCATTCTCTGTGCCTTTTCGTTTTCCGCAAGCAGCAGCTCCTCCAAATTCTCCTCTTCTTTTCTATTCGCAGTCTCCTCAAAGCCTGCCTGTATATGTACCCCCTCCTCCCCCTTCCTGCGGTCTGCGGCATATCCATAAAGAGGCAAAAAATCCTGTAACTGCTTATCAGCTATCCAACAGCTGCTTTGTCTCTCCTGATACAAAAAGCAGGATATGGGTAAATATTGTTTATGCAAAGCATCGGCTATATCCAGCGCCAGATTTTGCTTTACCGTATGAAAAAGCGTTCCCGCAAATATTTTCCACAAAAAGAAAACAGCCAATCCCACCAGCAAAAATGCGGGATTAGCTTTTATTTTTCTGTTTCCTACGTCCAAGCCCTCCCTTCCTTAGAGCTGTTTATAATATATGCCCTGCCCAACAGAGCTATTCCATTCCTTTTTCCAATGCAAGATTAATGCCCTCAGACACTGTAAAGCTTACTCTCTTTATTACTGCATCAATATCCTTGCCTGTCATATACATATTGTTAAGCTCCGCAAATGCAAGGCGGTGCTGCCCCATATATTTCACGCTGTCAAACTCCTTATCATCACCCAGCAGCCTCTCCAGCGCATCTCCCACTATAGTGGCTGCGTCCACTACCGTAGGAACCCCGATAGCCAGCACCGGTACCCCAAGGCTTTCCTCAGTCAGCGCATTTCGATGATTTCCCACACCCGAGCCGGGCTGAATTCCCGTATTGGTTATCTGAATGGTACGGTTTAATCTCTTTGTGCTGCGGGCTGCCAAAGCATCAATCACAATCAGTACATCCGGCTTTGTCTCATGAACCACGCCCTTGACAATCTCCGCCGTCTCCATTCCCGTCTTTGCCATAACTCCCGGCTCAATGCTGCTGATACTATTTATTTTCTTACAATTATAGGCTGCCTTGCCATAGGTCTTCACCACATGTCTCGTGATAAACAGATTATCCACCACCTGCGGTCCCAAGGCGTCTGCCGTCACCTCGCGATTGCCAAGCCCCACTACCAGAATCGACTGCTCCTCCTTTATATGAGGCAGCATATCCCAAAGCTCCTGCGCCAGACATTCCGAGATTTCCCTATGATAGTCCTCGTCCGGCTCCACCAGTGCCGGTGCCTCCATGGTCACATAGGTGCCAATGGGCTTTCCCATGGTTTTCGCTGCATTTTTGGTATCCACCATTACCTTGGTGACCTGAATATCCTCTTCCTCCCTGTAGTATTCCTCCACCCGCACTCCACGCAGCTCCTGCTCCGTCTCACTGATGCTTTCTCTTGCCTCTAATGCCAAATCTGTTCTTATCTGAAAATTCCCCATAGTCACTTTCACTTCTCCATTACTTTACTGCTGTCTGAAATGTAATTACCTGTTACGGTTCATTTTTTGCAAAAAACACTAAAATATGTATTGACAAAATTGCAAATATTTACTAAACTACAATAGTATGTTTACGTTAGTCTTCCGTGTCTGGCTAAAGTGAAACATTTTCAAAAAATGATATTTAATTCTATACAAAATGGAGGTGTACGACTTGGCTAACATTAAATCCGCTAAGAAGAGAATTTTAGTAAACCGCACTAAGGCTGATAGAAATAAGGCTATCAAATCCGGCGTAAAGACAGCAATCAAAAAGGTATATGCTGCTATTGAGTCCGGTGACAAGGACGCGGCTAAGGCAGAGCTTGCTGCTGCTACCAAGACTATTGAGATGGCAGCTTCCAAGGGCGTTTATCATAAGAACAACGCTGCTAGAAAGATTTCCCGTATCAGCAAGGCTTTAAACGAGATGGCTTAAGAATAAAGAATATATAAAAGCACCTATACCGTCATGTAGGTGCTTTTTTAATGCGCGGGGCGCAGGCATTAACGCCTGCGCCCTGCTCCACTATGTCTGACTCCGCTTCTGCTTACATGGCTTGAACCGCCGCTTCTATGGCCTCCCCCACTGCTTCCGCTGTTTGTCTGAATATGCCTTGTAACCACATTTTTACGAAGGAAATCATCTCGCGACTGATTCACTATGGGCTTATTATTCTCCACATACTCAGTGGTTTTTGTAGTATCCTGCGCCTTCTTTCCGCTCATTTTACTGCAGGCATAAATCACCGCAGTCACAAGGGGAACCACCAGAATTATCAAACCGGGAATCACCGTCCTGCCCTTGCCAGACATTTCATTACATGCTGTATCCACATATGCCTTATAGGCCTTGTAAGTATCCTTACCTATTTCCCTGTAAACCGCGTCCACTACCCTATCACCTGCAGACCCCGAAAAACGCCTTTCTGCCTTGCCTGCAGCACTAAACCAGCTTCCCTCTTGTCCCTCATACCAATTATCCAGAAGCAGAACACCATCGCCATGAACCTTATTGTAGCCATACAGATTATCATCATAAAAATCATCTGCCCTGTTCATCATAGCCGTTGTCCAGCCGGCCGAGCCCGACTCCACATCCTCGCTAATTGTCACAAGCACAATATCCATCTGTGTCTGCTTCTCCTTCTTGGCAATATAAGCCCGCAGCAAATTCTCCTCTTCGTCCGTCAACACATCGGCATAATCAAACACTCTCTCAGCAGGAGCCTCCAGGTTGCTGCGTTCTGCGGAACTGACCAGCATTCTGCCCGCCATGAGCCCAAGCCAAACGAAAAGCAGAACTCCCGCAACTATAAACCATATTCCAAAATATTTAAAATATTGCTTCCTTGCTTCCTTTTTAATCTCTTTATCCATATCCGGTACTCCTATATTAATTTGCAAATGCCATTTATCAGCAGCATAATTGCCGTCAACAGTCCCCATAAGGTTCCACTGTACACCCAAACCTTTGTCTTTGACAGAGGCGCTGTTCCTACAATCTTACCGGTCTGCCCATTGACATAGAAGGGATATTCCCTGTTCTTATACTGGTAAATATATTTCCAAACGGGCAGCAAGCCATAGCAGACTGAATTGTCCTTTACACCTATCTGCTTTCTCTCCGTTCTTACATTTCCATAGCCCGCAATGCTCTGCATCAGTATTTGATTCGCATCACTGTCCATCTTCTGCTTCGCACGGCACTCCACCAAATCAGCAGGCATATTGTACTTCTCCGCATAAAAGCCTGAAAGATACTCCGGCTTGAAATCTTCAAACTGTGCATATGTATATGGCTCCACCAAATCCATCACATCATCCGGCATCTGTACCGAGGCATCCACCGGAATCCTACGGAAATGAATATCCATATTTCTCACCAGATTGTAATATGAGGTCTCCGTATACTGTGTATTGCCGGAGGTCCAGCTTCTCACCTTGGTTGCCTCCCCCACAAAATCCACATTTGTATCATAATCATAAAACCAAAAGGGAACATACACACCCTGCATACTATTTAAACGAGCCTCGGAGAGAAAATCCGTAGGCGCAAAAATATTCTTTTTGAATTTATCCCGCAAGGCTCCTTTACAGGTCTCCTTACCGATTTGAAAGGGAATCATCATTTTAGGAGCATATTGCCCCGACACTCTCTCATCAAAAATCAGATAACTGTCACAGTACGGACACTGTGTGGTAGAAGCATGCTCTAAAACCGGCACCTCTCCGTTGCAATTAGGACATATCTGCATCTCCTGCCCCAAATGCTCCTCCCTTTCCTCACTATTCATGCTGTCACAATATGGGCAAAACATACCCTTCTTTTCCGGGCTGTAAACTACATTACCCCCACAATTTTTACATTTGAAAATCATAGGCCACCTCTTATTTATATATAATATGCTATTCTGCCATTACAATGCCAAACACTTATCTGCTTTCATTCAAATACAGCTGTACCCGGTTCTGAATAATATCAGACGTCTCCCGCACATCACACCCACCGCCAAGACAGTTCAGCACCTCTTCATAAACAATTTGATAAATAGTATTGCTGTACTCATCGGACACACAGGAAGCCCCTTCTATCAGGCTTCTCAATTCTGCCATCTCTTCCTCCGTGGCAGCATAAGCCTCCGCCAGCGTAACGCCGGAAGCATTGTACAGCTTCCACTTAGGCGCTTCTATAGGATTACCGTCCTCTCCAAATAGTACATCATAATATTGATTGCGTTCATAAGCCTTAACCGTACCCATCTTTAATGCATACGACAATGCAGCCTCCCTCACAGGGAACCCGTATCCGCTCTGTACTTGTGCTGTTATATCTCCCAGCATTTCAATACGATTAGACGGATTATAGGTCAGCATAAATTCTATAAAAGCCCAAGCCCCATCCTTTACCTCGCTTGCCGCATTCATGCCAAAGCCTTCCCCATTTCTAATGCCATAAACACTCTTTCCGTCATATGCAGGATAACCCACATAACAAATATCCTGCTGTAATGCAGCCCGGTTCAACATATATTCCTCTACTGAGGAAATACCCCCTGCATCGAACAGCACCTTTCCCTCCTGTACCCTGACAATACTGCTGTCTGTAATCTCTCTGCCCTGATTTTTGGAAACATAATTCTTAGCAGTCTCAAGAAGCGTTAAAAACTCCTCAGCCTGAAAAAAAGCCTTTCCCGTTTCATAATCCGCAAATCTGCTCATGTCTCCCCGCATAGGTATTCTAACAATAGCACTCCTGCTTCCACTGCTATCCGAAGGAAGCAGCATACCTTCCGCCACCTCCATTCCTGCATTTTTCTCTACGCAGTCAAGGAATTGTTCCACACTCCATCGTGAGCTGTCCCCAATAACAGATTTTTTTCCCTGTAAAATATCCAGTGAAAAGGTATGAGGTACACAGGTCAGCACCCCATCTATCGTGTTGCAGCGAAGAACTGTTTCTACCAAATCCTTTCTCTCCATTCCCCTGCCATCCTCCAGATAAGGGGTCAAATCGGCTATCAGTCCCTTATCTACTAATTTTTCCACATAGACAAGTCCCATAGCAAATAAATCCGGTGCCTTTCCTGTCGCCAGCTCAGTCTCCAGTCTCTGCTGTCCTTCATCATAAGGATACTCTTCCAGTATAACCTCATAATAGGCATTTTTCTTGTTAAATTCAACCACCGCTCCCCTCAAGTAGTCCGTTACCAGCGTCACTGCCAACGTAACCTGTTCCTTCCCGGCGGGAATATCTGCTGCCTCAACAGGCACCAAAAGGATTAAATAATCGCCCTCCAATATGTACTGTTTTCCATCTGCCGCCTGCCTTATCAGGGTAATATTTTCTCCGCTTATACCATTATCAGCATAGGGAAGCAAAGACCCGGAAGCGGCGTTTCTGCCATCATATTCATGAATGCCTGACTTATCGCTGTAGATAATTTTGTCCTTATCTCCCGCCACCAGCCATAGGTTTCCCACAACCTGTGCCGGCTCCCATAAGGCTGGCAGTTCTCCGCCATCTGCATCTACCTGCAGGATTTTTGTTGTCTCATTTTCTCCTGTCACCAAGTAAACTCTGCCGTCATCGCCTGTCATCAGCTGCTGCATGGTTTCCTCAGGCAGAGCCACCTTATGCAGCAAGGCTCCCTCCTTATCCAAAATCCAAAGGAGCTTATTTTCTCTGTCTGCAAGATAAATGCGGCCTTCTGCGTCCACTGCACTGTCCTTAGTGTTAAAGCAGCCCTCATTGATAGAAAAAGAGGTGGAAATTCCTGCAATAGACTCTGTAATATCAAGCTTTAGCTGCTGCTTGCCGTCCTTATCACAGCGATAGAGATAAATGATTTGTTCACTCTCCTCATCAGTAAAGCTTACAGATGTGTAATAAAGCTGCCCCTTTGCATCTGTGAAAAAGCGAAAAAGAAATTCCGACTGTTTTTCTCCTGCTGTCAGTTTCTCCCAATTTATCACCAGCTCCTCCGGCATAGGAAGCTCTTCTGTTACCTCCACCGCCTGTACCGCCGGATATGCTCCCAACAAAATATTATCTGAGAAAATCCTCTCCAATGGCACTCGATACAGCTTTGTACATTTATCAAAGCCGGTAGTCGGCTGATAAATATAGTACAAAAAATCCTCCGTCATAACAGTGCCTTCCTTCCAGCCGCCAAAGCCTTGCTCCTTTTCGGGCGGAATTATTCTCTGCAGCTGGGAAAACCACCGTGTTCCCTCCACCTCATTGTTATCTATTTCCAACTGCCCTTCTGTATTCTGCTCCACCTGCTTATCTACATTACAGCCTGTCAGCATAACAGCAATAAGCAGTAATAATATCCATTTTCTTGTACGAACTTTATCGTTGGTATTCATTTTTTTCCTCTCTTATACTTAAAAAAGGAAAACTCTGTTCCCTTCAAACAAAGTTTTCCTTTTATATGCTTGTATCCTCTTGAAAACCTGCTCTGCTTATTTATTGTAGCATACAATCTTTCCAAAGTCAGCCTTTAAAGAAGCGCCTCCTACAAGACCGCCGTCAATATCTGCCTGTGCAAACAACTCGGGTGCGCTGTCTGCGGATACAGAGCCACCATACTGAATACGGATAGAAGCCGCAGTAGCCTCATCATATATTTCAGCGATGCAGTCACGAATTGCTTTGCAGACCTCCTGTGCCTGTTCGGTAGTTGCAACCTTGCCGGTTCCGATAGCCCAAATAGGCTCATAAGCAATAACTGCCTTTGCTGCCTGAGCTGCAGTTACATTCAGGAATGCAATTTTAATCTGCTGACGGATAAAGTCAATGGTTACGCCCTGCTCTCTCTGTGTGAGGGTCTCACCGCAACAGATAATAGGGGTAATATCATGCTCAAATGCCTTTAACACTTTCTTATTAACGGTTACGTCCGTCTCAGCAAAATACTCTCTTCTCTCGGAATGACCGATAATAACATACTTTACGCCTGCATCAACAAGCATAGCGGGAGAAATCTCACCGGTAAAGGCTCCCTTCTCCTCAAAGTACATATTCTCTGCGCCAATCATAATATTGGAGCCCTTTGCCGCTTCCATAGCAGGAATGATGTCAATGGCAGGTACGCAAAGCAGTACGTCCACATCATCATTTGCTACAAGAGGCTTTAAGGTATTAATCAAAGCAACCGCCTCACTGGGAGTCATATTCATCTTCCAGTTGCCGGCAATGATTTTCTTTCTTGCCATCTTTTTATCCTCGATTCTGTTTATTCTTTGTCATCAGCTGCTGCAACACCGGGAAGCTCCTTGCCCTCAAGGAACTCAAGGGAAGCACCGCCGCCGGTAGAAATATGGCTCATCTTGTCACCAAAGCCCAGCTGATTAACTGCTGCTGCGGAATCACCACCACCGATAATAGTAGTTGCGTCAGTCTCAGCAAGAGACTTTGCAACTGCAATAGTACCAGCTGCCAAAGTAGGATTCTCGAATACACCCATAGGTCCGTTCCAAACAACAGTCTTTGCAGCCTTTACAGCATCAGCAAACAATGCTGCTGTCTTAGGTCCGATATCAAGACCCTCCATATCTGCGGGAATCTTATTGGAATCTACGCTAGTTACCTCGATAGGTGCGTCAATAGGATTGGGGAATTCCTTTGCAATGGTAGTATCAATAGGAAGCAAAAGCTTTTTGCCAAGCTTAGCTGCCTTATCCATCATTTCCTTGCAATAATCAATCTTCTCATCATCTACCAGAGACTTACCTACCTCATAGCCCTGTGCCTTTAAGAAGGTGTATGCCATACCACCGCCGATAATCAGAGTATCACACTTCTCTAACAGATTAGAAATAACATTCAGCTTATCAGCAACCTTAGCACCGCCCAAAATGGCAACAAAAGGTCTTACAGGATTCTCAACTGCATTTCCTAAGAAATTAATTTCCTTCTGCATTAAGTAGCCTACTACATTCTCGCCACCCTTTTCAGAGATATACTTTGTTACACCGGCAACGGACGCATGGGCTCTGTGGGAAGAACCAAAGGCATCACATACATAAAAGTCTGCCAAATCAGCCAGCTCCTTGCTGAACTGCTCACCATTCTTGGTCTCCTCAGCACCACGGAAACGGGTATTCTGCAATAATACCACATCTCCCTCCTTCATAGCTGCAACAGCATCAGTAGCAGCCTGCCCTGTTACATTATAATCAGCAACAAATACAACCTCCTTGCCAAGCTTCTCAGAAAGTCTCTTTGCTACAGGTGCCAGAGATTCACCCTCATTAGGTCCGTTCTTTACCTTGCCAAGGTGGGAGCAAAGGATTACCTTACCGCCATCGTTCAATAATTTCTGAATGGTAGGCAGCGCTGCCACGATACGGGTCTCATCCGTAATCTCACCATTCTTCAAGGGTACATTAAAGTCGCATCTTACCAGCACGCGCTTGCCCTTTGCATTAATGTCATCAACTGATTTCTTATTTAAGCCCATTTCTATGACCTCCATTATTTATATTATTTTATAGCAAAAGGGTCCGGTCCATAAGACCGGACCCTCTATAGGTCTTTGCATTTACTGATTATGCCAGCTCACTGAAGTACTTGATAGTACGAACCATCTGAGATGTGTAGCTGTTCTCATTATCATACCATGAAACAACCTGAACCTGAGTATTGCCATCTTCCATAGGAATAACCATGGTCTGGGTTGCATCAAAGATAGAACCATAGGTGCTTCCGATAATATCGGAGGATACGATTTCATCGGTGTTGTAACCAAAGGACTCGGTAGCTGCTGCCTTCATAGCTGCATTAATCTCTTCCTTGGTAACTGCTCCCTTAACAACTGCTACCAAAATAGTGGTAGAACCTGTAGGGGTAGGAACACGCTGAGCAGAACCGATTAACTTACCGTTAAGCTCAGGAATAACAAGACCGATTGCCTTAGCAGCACCGGTGGAGTTAGGAACGATGTTGCAAGCGCCTGCACGGCTTCTTCTCAAGTCACCCTTTCTCTGAGGACCGTCAAGAATCATCTGATCACCGGTGTAAGCATGTACGGTGGTCATGATACCGCTCATGATAGGTCTGCAGTCATTCAAAGCCTTAGCCATAGGAGCTAAGCAGTTGGTTGTACAGGAAGCTGCGGAAATTACAGTATCCTCAGCCTTCAGGGTCTTGTGGTTAACATTGTATACGATAGTAGGAAGATCATTACCTGCGGGAGCAGAAATAACAACCTTACGAGCGCCTGCAGTAATGTGTGCAGATGCCTTGTCCTTAGAGGTATAGAAACCGGTACACTCAAGAACAACGTCTACCTTTAACTCGCCCCAAGGAAGCTTGGAAGCATCAGCCTCTTTGTAGATGGTGATGGTCTTACCGTTAACGGTAATGCTGTCCTCGCCAGCCTCTACAGTGTTTGCATATTTGTAAACACCCTGAGAAGAATCATACTTTAACAAGTGTGCTAACATCTTAGGGCTTGTTAAATCGTTGATTGCTACAACCTCATATCCTTCTGCATCAAACATCTGTCTGAATGCAAGACGACCGATACGGCCGAAACCATTAATTGCTACTCTTACTGCCATTTTAGTTTCCTCCTAAAATATATAATTTTATATCCTTGCAGCCGGTTAAACCCCGTACATCTGCAATTTCTATTTTGACTCTTCCGAACGCCGCCACAACAGCTTGTCAGATTGTCAAAATTTTGTCAGCACCATTATTTTACCTAATTCCTGTAGATAATTCAAGATGTAAATGAAAAATAATTTCCTTTTCTTGAGAAATTTTATAGTTTATTCAGATTCCCGGTGCTTTTTAATGAATAATCTGCTATACTGTGTTCCATAAGATTACGGGTTAGCGTTTCTGGCGGCAGACGCCGCTCCTTACCCGGAAAGGAGGAGGACAGTATGTCCATTTTAACCGATTGCCATTTACACACCTCCCATTCGGGAGACTCCTGCGCCCCTATGGAGGACATGATTTTACAAGGTATTTCGCAGGGACTATCCACCATGTGCTTTACCGAACACAATGATTTTGATTATCCCGATTCACCGGACGGACCCGGCTCACAGTTTTTGCTAAATACAGACTCCTACCTTTATGATATTATCAAATACAAGGAAAAATATGCAGACAAAATACGGATTCTCTTCGGTGTGGAGCTTGGCTTACAGCCAACCGTTGTCCGCCGTAATGCCATTTATGCCAAGTCCTATGACTTTGACTTCATCATAGGCTCTTCCCATCTGTGTAACGGAAAAGACCCCTATTATCCTGCTTTTTTTCAAGGCAGAAGCGAGCAGGAGGCTTATTTGGAATACTTTGAATCCATTTTGGAGAACATTAAGAAATTCTCAAATTTTGATGTCTACGGACATTTGGACTATGTGGTAAGATATGGTCCTGATATGGACAGAAATTATTCCTATGAACAGTATCGTGACATTTTTGATAAGATTCTTACACTGTTAATTGAAAAGGGAAAAGGTATTGAAATCAATACCGGAGGACTAAAAAAAGGAATGGGTGACCTGCACCCCTGCATGGGTATTCTGAAACGCTATAAGGAGCTGGGCGGGGAAATCATCACCATAGGCTCGGATTCCCATGACACAGCCCATATTGCCGACAATTTCCAACGCGCCCAAGCTGCCCTGCAGGAATGCGGCTTCCGCTACTATACCATATTTGAAAAGCGGACAGCTGAATTTAAAAAGCTGGTATAGCACCGCCCTCTTAATCACACAGAACGACAATCATTTGAGGGGTAGTCTGTGCAGGAATACTTCTTGTGGAGCTATCATAAATTACCACCAGATTATGGTTTGCCGGACTTCCCTGAAAATATTGATTATTCGTGGTTCGTATATCCACTGCTCCGTCAATATTGAGCTGCAGCGTCTGTCCCTCATTTACAAAGGACGTATTATAGTAACCCACGTCAACCATACGCCCATTTTTCTCCTGCGCTACCACTACTGCATTATACTGGGGAGGATAAATAAGCGGCACCGGGGCGTCCGTCCGATACCAGAAGGTACACATCATTCCTACGGACAGTGTCTCAAAGTCTACCACATAGGTGGACGGCGATATAATAAAGTTGACGGTATTGCCGTCACCATCCTCGACAGTGGCAAAAATCATGCAGGGATTTGCCCGGCGATTCCCCATTCTGACAGGAACCAGCTCTACAATCGTTCCCGTCACGCTTGCAAAGCTGTTTCTTCGGTAAGGATTCATCATGTTAAAACCAAAATCCATATATCCTCCTTATTGATGCCTGCTCATCAGCCATGCGACTTTGGTGTCCTAAAGCCATGGCAGGCTGCAAATTACATTTCTCTACGAAATACTATATGCATTTTTTATATGATTGTTCCTCCGCCCAATACATACTCACCGTCATAAAATACCACCGCCTGACCGGGTGTGGAAGCGCGCACAGGCTTTTCAAAGGAACACAAAATCCTGCCGTCCGGCTGTTTTTCAATGATACAATATTCTCCCTGATGATTATAGCGGATTTTGGCACGCACCCTGCGCGGCTTTGTCAAATCAGGAATCGACATATAATTCACCCTGTCACAAAGGACTGTATCGGTAAATACCTCCTCATTATCGCCCACAACCACTTCATTTGTCTCAGGGCGTATCTCAGTCACAAACACCCTTTTGCCCATGGGAAGCTTAAGCCCCCTTCTCTGCCCCACAGTGTAATGAGTGATTCCCTCATGCTGTCCCAGCACAATACCTTCTTTGGTCACAAAATTCCCCGGTCCGGGTACCCGCTCCCCTGCCGTCTTATCAATGAATGCCGCATAGTCATCATTTGGTATAAAACAGATTTCCTGACTGTCCGGCTTATGTGCTACCGGAAGCCCTGCCTGCTCTGCCAGCTTTCGGATTTCGTCCTTGGTATAAGCTCCAACCGGCATCAAAGTATGTGAAAGCTGCTCCTGCGTCAGATTGTATAAAGCATAGGTCTGGTCCTTCGCCGCAGTTACGGAGCTTCGGATTGCAAATCTGCCGTTTTCCAGTCTGTCAATGCGGGCATAATGTCCGGTAGCAATATAGTCAGCTCCAATCTCAAGACTTCTGCGTAAAAGCGCCTCCCATTTTACATAGCGGTTACACGCAATGCAGGGATTGGGAGTATGCCCTTTTAAATACTCCTCCACAAAATAATCCATTACCTGACGCTTGAATTCACTCTTAAAATTCATCACATAATAGGGAATCTCCAGACGCTCCGCCACTCTTCTGGCGTCCTCTACCGCCGAAAGGCCACAACAGCCTCCATTTTCTGCCTGACATGCCGGCTCCTCATCCTGCCATATCTGCATGGTGACGCCTATTACGTCATATCCCTGTTCCTTCAACAATAATGCCGCTACAGAGGAGTCCACTCCTCCTGACATTCCCACAACGACTTTTTGCTTCATCTGTGATTCCTTTCTATTGCTTTCCGGCTGCACACTCTGCCACTGTTCACCGTTATCATAACCACAATCATATACAAAAAGCATGAAAAATGCAAATACCATTTTACCCCTCATAAGGGCAGAGGATTCATTCAGCTTACATCTGCTTTACAATGCGGTAATAGGTTCCTGCTGTCTTTTTGTAGCAGAAGCCGTAAAATGCGGCAAACAGCAGACAGACCACCACAGCACAGGCAATCACAAGCCCCGTCCTGAACATATAAATGGTTGCCAACAGCATAATTACCATGTGCATGGCAACTGCGGTATGAAGCAATGCCCCCAAAAGAGGCAGTGCAAACACCAGAAGTATTTGTCTTTTTATTGTCCTTCGTATTTCCCCGTCACTCATGCCCACCTTCTGCATGATTTCAAAGTTCTTTCTATCCTCAAAGCCCTCGGTAATCTGCTTGTAATACATAATAATCAAAAGACATACAAGGAAAATAAGTCCATAGAAAATACCGATAAACAACAGGCCTCCGTACATACTCTCAATATCAGCCTTATCATCTCTGTAATCGGAAAACGCAGCAAAGCCCGGCTGACCTGTGGCAAATTTGTCCAGCTTTATATAAAAAGCCGTAATATTCTCCTCTGAACCTATAGGAGTAAACTCAAACTGATGCAGCAGCAAGTCGGCGGCATTCACCCCAAAGTCTGCTGCCACGGCTTTTAACTGTTCTCTATCAGGAAGCACCACCACATAATAAGCGTTGTATATGTTATTCTCTTCTTTTTCCCCTATTCTGCAGGCTGAAAGCTCCTCCTTCACCCTATATTCCCGGTCCTTTATTCTCACAGTATCATAGCCGAAATCTTCTCCGGTGCTGTAGAGGAGTACCTCCCCCTGTTTTAAGCTTTCCTGTTTTCCCTCCATTCTGTTATACTCATCAAGACTTATGAGCATTACATCATAGTCATCCGCATAATTTCCCTCTGTCTGGCGAAGCACAAAGGCATTCTCTTTCCTCGTCACATCAATGGTGCAGGACTGATAATCCAGATATCCTGAAAGCTCCACCTGCTCCTTTTCTGCCATTTCCTGCACCACAGCCTGTATATTCTCTCTGTCTACCACATTCTCCCCCAGAAACTGTAATTCAAAATCCTTGGGATATACGAAGCCTGTCACCGAATCCATTCCCAGATACAATGCCAGCGTGCACACCACCGTCACGATAACCATGGTGGCAAAAATACAGATATTGGAAAGACTCGCTGCATTTTTCTTCATGCGGTACAGCATACCTGATACCGTGATAAAATTGTCTGCACGATAATAGGTTTTTTTCCTGCGTTTCATGGCACGCAACAGGGCAATGCTTCCCGATGTAAACAGATAATAGGTTCCCACAACCACAAACAACACCGCCACAAAAAAAGCTACAAATATCATGGAATCTAATTGGGCAGTTACCGCCATATAATAGCCGCCCCCCATAAACAGAGCACCAACAATACTCCAAAGCCAGATATGCTTAGGCTCCTTTTCTCCCTTTTTAGTGCCGCTCATCAGCTCCACGGGATTTGCCTTTCCTACCTGAAACAAATTTACCAATAAATTTAATCCCGTCACAAAAGCATAGAAAAGCAAAGTGTCCCAGACCGCCTTTAGGCTCACTCCAAAGGAAGCATTTACCGGCAGCTTTGCCAGATTAATCAGCAAAAGAAAGATCAGCTTGGAAAACAAAAGCCCCATTCCGATAGCAGCCACAACAACAACCACATAGAGCATGATACTCTCAAAAAACATCAGCATTCCAATATGCTTTTTCTCAAGCCCTAATATGCTGTACAAGCCAAGCTCCTTCTTACGTCTCTTGATAAGGAAGCTGTTCGTATAATACAAAAAAGGCACCATAATAATTCCTAACAGCCAAAAACCAATCTGTACCAGCATCATGGCATACATTGCTCTTGGCAATGTGGTGATAATATCATTCTGCAAAATCAAATCAAACACAAAATAAGTAAAGATTGCGAAAATACTGGCTCCCATATAGGGAAAATAGGTAGAGCCGTTGTTGCGGATATTGGTAAATGCCATTCTCGGCAGCAGCATCATACGCCTCATGCTATCACCGCCCCTTCTTCCCTATTTTGAGCCTGAAGAACAGTGAGCGTATCCGAAATCTTGCGGTACATCTCCTCATCATTAAGCCCACCTCTGTAAATCTGGTTAAATACCGTGCCGTCCTTAATAAACAATACCCTTCCTGCACGGCTGGCTGCCTGAATGCTGTGAGTTACCATTAGAATGGTCTGTCCGTCCTTATTTACATCTGCAAAAATCCGAAGCAGCTTATCCGATGCCTTGGAGTCCAATGCTCCCGTAGGCTCGTCTGCAAACACAATCTGCGGTCTTGTAATCAGCGCTCTTGCCACCGCTGCCCGTTGCTTTTGTCCTCCCGATACCTCATAGGGATATTTCTCCAAAAGCTCCTCTATGGCAAGCCTTTTTGCCAGCGGTGACAGACGCTCATTCATAGTCTGATAATCCTTTCCTGAAAGCACCAGCGGCAAAAAAATATTATCCTTTAGAGAAAGAGTATCTAACAGGTTAAAATCCTGAAAGACAAAGCCCAGATTGTCACGGCGGAAGGCACAGATTTCCTTCTGCTTAACATCAGCCATATTTTTTCCTGCCAAAATCACCTGCCCGCCTGTGGGCTTATCCAAGGACGCCATAATATTTAACAGCGTTGTCTTACCGGAGCCGGATTCTCCCATAATCGCCACATACTCTCCCTGCTCTACGGAAAAATTTACGTCTGTCAATGCCTGTACCTTGTTGCCGCCCAGACGTGTTGTATAAACCTTTTTCAAATTCTTTACTTCCAATAATGCCATTGTCTGCCTCCTGCTAATTATTACTCATATGCAAGCCTGTCTCAGCGGGCTGTCCAACACCTACCCCATGGAAACGGCTTGCCGTTACAGGTACATCATAAACAAAAAGGAAATGCGCTGCCATCGAACTGCCTTACATTTCCTCCTTGTAAGCTTACATTTTTGTAAGCCGATTCCTATTTCTATTCATTGGAAAAGCTCTGCGAGGTTACAAGTGTTATGTAAACCTTTGTGCCGATTCCTTCCGTGCTTTCCACCCTGATGGTATTTCCCAATCTGTCCAGAATACGCTTGGTCAAATACAATCCGATACCTGTTGCTTTCTTGTCCATGCGCCCGTTATATCCGGTAAAGCCCCTCTCAAAAATACGGGGAAGGTCTTCTTTTCTGATACCAATGCCATTATCACTAATCACCAGTGTGTCGGGAAGCTCCTCATGCATATACAGAAGAATCTCTCCCTCCTGCACCTCCCTACCTTCAAGCACCCCTGCCTGTGCCGTGTATTTAATGCTGTTGGACAAAATCTGTTCCACGCAGAAGCCAAACCACTTGTCGTCCGTCACTATCCTCATCTGCATTTCCTCAAGCTTAAGCTTAAGTCCGCTATTAATAAAGGAAATGGAATACTTCTTCACCGCCTGTTTTAGCAGAGTACAAAGGTCATACTCCTTAAGCACCATATCGGAGGACATGCTCTCAAGGCGCTGATAATGTAGTGCCATCTCCACATACTGCTCAATCTTAAACAGCTCCTCCTGCATCAAAAAGCGCTCTTTCTGACCGCTCTGCTGTCCGTTTAACAGAAGTCTCATGGCAGCTATAGGCGTCTTAATCTGATGCGCCCACATCACATAGTAATCACTCTGTTCCCTGCTCTTTTCCTCCCAAAGTCTCTCTTTGTATCTATCCTTCTCACAAAGTGCTTCCACCAAAGCCATATAGGCTGCCTCCATGGTACTTCCGTCCTCTCCTTCTCCCTCATCAAAGACACCCTCGGCTTTTATACCGTCACCCCCGCCGAGCAGTAAAGAGGCATTCTCAGGATACTCTCCTGCTGCCCGAATCCTCCTTCTCCTCTCCACATATTTCCTGCCGTCATAAACTCCTGCCACAAGCCAGAAAAAAGCTGTCAGCACCCCCGCATAGCCGAGCCTTGAAAGATTTTCCAAATGATAAAAGCTGCCGACTATCATAAATACCGCAACCGTTAATATATACAGAAAAATTATGCAGCGCTTCTCCCTGAAATAATCCCTCACAAATAAAAGAGTAATATTCACTGCCCCATTCTCATGCTTTTTCTTCAAGCTGCGCCTCCTTGTCATACCGGATTCTCTATCAGATATCCCAACCCTTTTTTTGTCTGTATCAAATTCTCCACTCCTGCTGCCTCCAGCTTTTTCCTAAGCCTTGTCATATTCACTGTCAGAGTATTGTCGTCCACAAAGCAGTCATTGTCCCAAAGCCGCTTCATTATTTCCTCTCTGGACACAGTGCTTCCGATATTTTCAAAAAGAAGCTGCATTATCTTAAATTCATTGCGGGTAAGCTCCAGCTTTTCCTCTCCTACCTTTAGTGAAGCGTCCGCCACATCTAAAATAATGCCGTCATACTCCAAAATGCTGGTCTGCCCCCTGAAGGCATAGCTTCTTCTGAGCATTGCCTGCACCTTTGCAGAAAGCACCTCCAAATCAAAGGGCTTTGTCACAAAATCATCGCCACCCATATTCACAGCCATAACAATATTCATATTGTCACCTGCGGAGGATACAAAAATAATGGGAACCTGTGAAATCTGTCTAATCTGTCCGCACCAGTAATGCCCATTGTAAAAGGGTAGCCCTATATCCATAAGCACCAGATGCGGCGCATAGGCGGCAAAGCGTGCCAGTACATTTCTGAAATCCTCCACACACTGAACCTCATAGCCCCACCGTTCCAAATACTTTTTCATCTCTGATGCAATGACAATATCGTCCTCAACCACCAGAATTTTATATTTGTCCATTTTCTCTTTTCTCCTCTATATTTCAACTTTATCTTTCATTTTTCTTACTATTTCTTACATATATCTGAATTAATCTTAAGTTTTCTCACAATTAATTGTAACCACAATTTCCTTATGCTACATTCATAGAAATTATTTGTGACGGTACAGCATAAAATATATTAACCAATGTATCAGGGAAGGAGAATTCCATGTATTTATCTCGAACACGACAGTCTTGCAGTTTTCTGCTTACGATACTTTTTATCTTATGCGTTATCAAAATACTTTTCGTAGGCTACGATATTGATGAGCAATATGCCGCTGCCATGTCCTATCGTATGCTTAAGGGAGATTTTCCCCTGCTTGATATGTGGGAGCCTCATCAGACCTCCGGATTTCTGTCAGCGTTTTTTATGCTCCCCTATCTTGCCGTTACGGGCACTACCACCGGCATTATACTTTATCTGCGCATATGTGGGCTATTATGCCATACATGCGTGACCGTTCTTCTGTACCAGACGCTTCGCCGCTTTTTGGACAAGGACTACAGCCTGCTTTTGTGCTGCATCTTCTTTTTATCACTGCCCAAATTTATGCTGTTTCCTGAATTTTCCAATATGCAGCTTTGGTTTTTAATGCTTTGCATCATATTCCTGATGCAATATTACGAAACAGGCTCCCCCCTCTGCCTGACCGGTGCAGGGCTCTTTCTATCCTTGGAAATTTTAACCTATCCCTCCACTGTCTTTTCCTTTTTTGCCTGTCTCTTCTGTATCATACGTCATCATGGCAGACTTCTCCAAAGGCATTCGCTGTCAAAGGAGCTTGCTTACTTTATTCTGCCCTGCACCTTTTGTGCTGCCGCATTTTTTGCAATGCTTTTATCGCGTCTGTCCTTCTCGCAGATATGGGAGCTTTTGTCTGTCATTGCCAACGACGGCTCTCATTGCGTTCCTCTGAGTACAAAATTTTTGGCACATACGAAATCGTTGCTTGAAATTCTCCTATTGCTTTTCATCTATGCCTCGGCTGCTACCGCTTTTTACACTATTTTTCGCAAATGCAAATTATGTCAGGGGCTTTCCTTTTTATGGGGCAGGCTTTTGCTTCTCTGCTCTCTCCTTGGACAAGTGGGCATTTGGCTTTTGGGAAATCAGTACCCCGGCTATCCTTCGCTGGAATATGTATTGTTCCCCCTCGGTGCTGTTATTCTCACAACGAAAAAGGAACGCTCCACCCCTGTATTTACCCTTTTTATAATAGTACCTCTTGTGGCATTTCCGGGCATTCTCTTATTCAGCAACCACCCCTTCATTGTGTCTCTGCCCTATCTTGCCCCCTGCTCCATAGGCGCCTTAGCTCTACTAGGGCTAGGACAGCACTCTGCTCCCCTCAAGGAGAGACCTGACTTTTTCCCCCGGTTTCTTTCCCTCCGCAGTATTGTACTGCTTTGGCTCATTGTTCTGATTTTTGGCAGATGTTATATGGTTCGCACCACCGGCGGTACCCACTACACAGCAGTCGACAAGCTGAGCCTTATGAGGGAGGGACCTGCCTTGGGCATTATCGCTGACAGGGAAACAGTCCGGCGTTATCGAATCAATTATACCTTTATAACGGATAATCTTCCGAAAGATGTCAGAATTTTTTATGCGGGAGCTTCCTCCGATTTTTACCTGATGAAGGATATGGGAATCTGCACGCCTTCCACCATAAGCACCCCCACCTTTGATGACAAGGTGACCACCTACTTTCGCACCCACCCGGACAAGCTGCCTCAATACATAGTCTGTGAAGCCGACTTGCCCGATATGTATACAGACGGCTGGCTTTCCTGCTTTATCAGACAATATTGCTCTGAAACTCCTGTTTTCGCTAATGATTTTCTTCTGATATACACAATATCATATATGCTGTAGACCGTCAAATACACGAAAACAGGGTGTGTAAAAACACACCCTGTTTTCTATATTAATATTCCTCTTCTTCCTCACCCTCATGGATATCACTTTTGGGCTTTTTGAGACCTTCAATAACAATATGATTTTTCTCTGCATAATCCCAGAGAGCTGCGTGAATTGCCTCCTCCGCAAGCAGGGAACAATGCACCTTTACAGGAGGCAGACCATCAAGTGCTTCCATCACAGCCTTGTTTGTCACCTGCATTGCCTCCTCTATTGATTTACCCTTCACAAGCTCCGTTGCCATAGAGCTTGTCGCAACCGCAGCGCCACAGCCGAAGGTCTTAAACTTGACATCTCGAATGATACCATTATCATCTATGTCCAAAAACATACGCATAATGTCGCCGCATTTTGCGTTTCCCACGGTGCCAACACCGCTGGGATTCTCTATCTCCCCCATATTTCTGGGGTTCTGAAAGTGGTCCATCACCTTTTCACTATACATATTCTTCCTCCATTCCTATGTCATTTGCACAGCCATCAGCTGCCCTTATTCTTTATCTGCCGCCTGCTTCTTTAAAAAGTCTTCATAGAGCGGAGACATTGCCCGCAGCCTTGCCACAATCTCCTTTACAGCCTCTACCACAATGTCCATCTCCTCCTTAGTATTTTCCTCAGACAAGGTAAGCCTCAGGGAGCCGTGCGCCTCCTCATGCTTAAGACCGATAGCCAGAAGCACATGGGAGGGGTCCAAGGAGCCTGACGTGCAGGCAGAGCCGCTGGAAGCACAAATTCCCTTCATGTCCAGCATAATCAACAGAGATTCTCCTTCAATATACCGAAAGGACACATTGACATTATTGGGCAGTCTTTCTGTGCGATGTCCGTTTAGAAAGCTGTACGGAACCTCCTTCTCCAAGCGCTCTATCAGATAATCTCTGAGTGTAATTTCCTTCTTCGTCTTCTCCTCCATGATTGTCATTGCCCGTTCCACCGCCGCACCAAGGCCTACGATACCGGGAACATTCTCCGTACCTGCCCTTCTGCTTCTCTCCTGCGCACCGCCATGTACAAAGGAGCGGATTTTTACACCGGTACGGATATATAGAAAGCCGATTCCCTTAGGGCCGTTCAGCTTATGTCCGCTGGCACTGAGCATATCAATATGAAGGTCGTCCACATTGATAGGCACCTGTCCAAACGCTTGAACCGCGTCTGTATGAAACAGAATTCCCTTTTCCTTAGCGATAGCACCAATCTCCTCTATAGGTTCTATAGTGCCGATTTCATTGTTGGCAAACATCACGCTGATAAGAATTGTGTCGGGACGAATCGCCGCTCTCACACGCTCAGGACTTACTCTTCCTGCCTCGTCCACATCTAAGTAAGTAACCTCAAAGCCTCTTTTCTCCAAATACTCACAGGTGTGGAGAATGGCATGATGCTCTATCTTTGTGGTGATAATATGCTTACCCTTTCCGGCATAAGCCTCTGCTGTTGCCTTTAAAGCCCAGTTGTCGGACTCGGAGCCGCCGGCGGTAAAATAGATTTCCTCCATTTTGGCGCCTATACTGTCGGCAATAGTCTTTCTCGCCTTGTTCACCGCCTTTTTGGCAGTGCTGCCCAGCGCGTAAATTGTACTGGGATTACCATAATATTCGGTAAAATACGGCAGCATTGCCTCCACAACCTCAGGAGCTGTCTTTGTTGTTGCTGCATTATCCAAATAAATCATTACTTATCTACCTTCCTTTCCACCCTTCAAGCATACCTCAAAGGCAAAGGCTTCATGCCCTCCAGCCTCCAAATAGATGCATGCACATATATATGTAGAATCCATATCATTTTACTAGGAATTACAAATACAATATAACACCACAGGTTTGTTCTGTCAACTCCTCTTGTGGAATATAATGTGGGAAAAGGCAATTCGGGTACATATATTCATGTCCAAATCCAAACAGCATCCTTTGATTGTCGGCACAATCGTACTGACTGTAACAGGTTTTATCAGCCGAATTATCGGCTTTTTCTATCGCATTTATCTCTCCAGACTTTTTGGGGAGGAGGGCATGGGCATCTACCAGCTTTTAAGCCCTGTTTTGGCACTCTCCTTCTCCTTGTCCGCTGCCGCCTACCAGACTGCCATTTCCAAATTTGTAGCAGAACGCACCGCCAAAAAGCAGGGGCGCGTCTTTCACCCCATGCTTGCAGGCTTAAGCATTTCACTTCCTCTATCCCTTTTGTGCAATGCAGTTATTTTCCTGCTTGCGGATTTTATCGGTGTTCATCTGCTTTTAGAGCCTCGAACCGTTTCCATGCTCCGCATTCTCTCCTTTTCCATTCCCTTCAGTGCCGTACATTCCTGCATTAACGGCTATTTTTACGGAATCAAAAGGGCGGGGCTTCCCGCTGCCGCCCAGCTTGTGGAGCAGCTTGCAAGGGTGGGCTGCGTCTATGCCGTATCCGTCTATGCCCTTCATCAGGGAAGCGTACCCACTATCAATGTTGCCGTTGTAGGCTTGGTTGTGGGAGAATTTATTTCCATGCTGGTGACTATGGCTGCAATCTACCATGCCTACGCCAAGCACTGTCAAGCTTCCAAGGCTGTCAAAAACACAGGCTATATGCCCCAAAGGAGGGTTCCGGTAAGCCTTCTTCCTTTCTATAGCGGCATTTTACACATGGCGCTGCCGCTGACAGCCAACCGCATTGTTTTGAATCTCCTGCAAAGCGTGGAATCCGTTTCCATTCCTGCCAAGCTGAAATTGTACGGTTATGATACTGCCACTGCATTAAGCGTCTACGGTGTATTAACCGGCATGGCAATGCCACTTATTTTCTTTCCGAATGCAGTAACCAATTCTATTGCCGTATTGCTGCTCCCCCTGATTTCGGAAAGCTATGCCCTAGGTGATATCAAAGCTGTCAAGGCTGCCACCCTGCGCACGGTAAAATATTGCTTTATCCTGGGCTTTATCTGTATGTGTATCTTTGGCTTTTCAGGAAAATTTGCGGGACGCTTTCTTTTCGACAGTGCCCTTGCCGGACACTTTATCACTACCCTAAGCTTTATCTGCCCCTTTATCTATCTGGACACTACTCTCTCCAGCATCTTGCAGGGACTTGGAATGGCAGGACATATTTTTGTAATGAATGTCATCTGCCTGTTAATACGCCTTGCCTTTATTTTTGCGACCGTTCCCAGGGTGGGCATCACCGGCTATCTTTGGGGACTTTTAGCCAGTCAAATGGCATTATGCGTCCTCTATCTTCTATGCCTGTACCGATTTGTAAAACATCATTAGCTTAACAGCAAAGTCCTGCCGCAGCTTCCAAAAAGTAACAGTTCAGACATGCCATTCATAAGCTGCCGGAATATATTTTCGCTAATTGTTAAACAACTTTACCAGCAACTTATTTCATGTCGGGCGTCCGCCCTATGGAAGTATTTGTGCAAACTGCCCTTAGTGAGCAAGCTCCCACGGGCAATTCGTACAAACACTTCCGCATGGCTGAACTGTTACAACCAAAAAGGAGCAGCTTCCGCTGCTCCTTAAAATTTTGCAATTACCACTCCGTCGGCACTGTCTGTTACCAGATTTCTTGCACTTCCCACAAAGTATTGATATTGTTCCAAAACCTTATCCTTTTTCATATCAGATATCGCCTTCTCCACATCCAAAGCATGAATATCACTATCCTGCCCAATATAATCAAAGCCTTCCTGCTTATTAAAGGTAAGGGAAATATCCTCTAATGCAGCGTCCTGTCTTATGGGCGCTGTCACGGAAGCTTCCTCACGAATATCTGTAACGTAAGCTGTCTGTGCCACATCTGACTGTCTGCTGTGGTCATCTATATTCTCCGGCCTGACACTTGGTATGGTAGGAACATAATAATTGCGCATTAAACTGCTGTAATCACTTACTCCACCTATATTCATGATTTCACCTCCTTCTCTTTTGTACAATATATATCGGCAGCTACTCCGAAAATTTTACCCTGTCAAAAAAATTATTGCAGTACCTTCTTCAACTCGTCCATAAAGGTATTAACATCTTTAAATTCTCTATATACGGAAGCAAATCTTACATAGGCTACCGCATCTAAGCTTTTTAGCTTGTTCATCAGAAGCTCACCAATCACCTGACTGGGAATCTCCTTTTCTTCCATGTTAAATATTTCATTCTCCACCTGATCCACCAGCGTAGTAATCTGCTGCGCGCTTACAGGACGCTTATGGCAGGCTCTCAATACTCCCGCTTCGATTTTAGAGCGGTCATAGGTTTCTCTGTTATTGTCTTTTTTGATGATAATCAAGGGAATTGTCTCTATCTTCTCGTAGGTCGTAAAGCGCTTCCCGCACTCATCGCACACCCTGCGGCGGCGGATAGAGTTGTTATCCTCTGCCGGTCTGGAATCAATAACTCTTGTATTTTCATGATTGCAAAAAGGACACTTCATATGCTTTACCCCCGTTCTCTCAGCTATCTGCTCGAAAATCCTTCCGCTTCGCGTAAGCAGCACTTCGTGCTGACTGATTTTCTCCTCTCAGCTATCTGCTCGAAAATCCTTCCGCTTCGCGTAAGCAGCACTTCGTGCTGACTGATTTTCTTCTCTCAGCTATCTGCTCGAAAATCCTTCCGCTTCGCGTAAGCAGCACTTCGTGCT
>Ga0129312_1000093_pt1 | contig 91002 bp, 75 predicted proteins | sample O827metagenome_FD_94434 | JGI IMG/M metagenome (GOLD analysis project Ga0129312, IMG submission 94434) | Orangutan group fecal microbial communities from Wisconsin, USA - O827 metagenome | ecosystem: Host-associated > Mammals > Digestive system > Large intestine > Fecal | place: USA: Wisconsin... | reverse complement strand
CTTAATCTGGGTGTAGGTTGCCCCATCTTGAAATTCGGACATATCCATATCTTCCAAAGAGAACTCAACCCGAATCTTTTTCGAGTCGACCTCACCCTTGGAAAGCAAGACAACCGTCTCCACATTCGCCGTCCACGGAAACTGATCCACGGCAACCGCCTTTTCCACATGATAGCCGCTGGCAAGAAACGTCTCAAGGTCACGAATAAGGCTTGTCGGTTTACAGGAAATATATACAAGCCTTGGAATTCCATAGGCAATAATCTTCGTCAGCGCCTTCGGGTGAATTCCGTCACGAGGTGGGTCTAAAATAATCATATCCGGCTTTTCCGTAATGTCATCCAATACCTTCAAAACATCACCTGCAATGAATTCGCAATTATGTAAACCATTTAATTCCGCATTCTTCTTCGCAGCCTCCACAGCTTCCTCCACAATCTCAACCCCGATTACCTTCTTCGCAACCGGAGCCATAAGCTGTGCAATCGTACCAGTCCCACTATATAAGTCAAAGACAACCTCTTTGTCCTTATTACGTGTCAGATCCCCGACATACTCGCGTGCGGTTTCATAGAGTACCTCTGCCCCGAGAGAATTGGTCTGGAAAAAGGAAAACGTGGAAATCTTAAACTTCAGTCCCAGCAATTCCTCTTCGATGTATTCCTGTCCATAAAGCACTCTGGTTTCATCGCTCTGTACCACATCTGCCACAGAGTCGTTGATAATATGCAGGATTCCCGTCATGGTGCCATGCAGCTCCATAGCAAGAAGCTTCTCTTTCCATTCCTCCACAAGCTGCTCATGATCCTGCTGTACATAAGCATCAATCAATGAAGAATCCGGATTCTTCTGCTCTATACCATTTTGATTTTCCAAAAGAGCTTCATAATGATATACATCCTCCCCCGAAACATTAGAAATTCCTTCCGAGGTCGTCACAAGTGCCACCAAAATCTGCCCCGTCTTTTTTGCTTTACGAACGAGCAGATGACGCAGGAAGCCTTCATGGCGCAGGCGGTGGTAAAAGCTGCAGTCCTTGAAATGCTCCTGAGTCATGACAAGAATTTTCCGATAATCTTCGTCTACAATCTGGCAGTCTGATACCGATACAATATCATAAAAGCTGCCTCTCTTATGCATACCCAGGCTTAACGGGCCATCCTTATAGGCATCTCCAAAAGAAAACTCCATCTTGTTGCGGTATTCGTACTGCGCAGGGCTTCCTTTGATCCCCTGAAACTCCCAGGCTTCCTCCTGCCGGTCAAGGACACTGTCCAGAAGCTTTTTCACCTGGGCTTCCTTGATGGCAAGCTGCTCTTCATAGGGAAGTGAAATATAGGTGCAGCCACCGCACTCTCCGAAATGAGGACAGGGACTTTCCATTTCCAATGGAGATTTCTGATCCACACTGAGTACTCTTCCTTCGGCTTTTTTATTACGGTTTTTCTGGACCATCAGTGTAATCTTCTGACCGGGAAGGACATTCTTTACCGTGCAGATTCCCTCTGCTGTATTCACAATCCCCTTATTCGGGAAATCAACCCGTTCTACCACTCCTTCAATGATCTGTCCCTTTTTCATATCATGATTCCTCTCTTATTTATATACCCAATCTAATAAATACCTGAGTGCTCTACTCTACCTGCTGCACTAAATTCATGCTGCACCTTCGACTTGCATTCTTTAAGTGCACAGGTATGGTTCGCACGAACCTCAAGCTTCATCTTCGATTCGCTTTCACTAAGTGCTCTACTCAAAAAAAGGGATGTGCACCGGCACATCCCGACATTAGATGATCACTTTGACTGATATCCTTTATTCTTCAGAAGCTGCAAGGTCTTCCTTTTCGACATCATCCTTCCAGTCCTTTGCGGGCTGCTCTTCCTTGTCTTCCTTATCCTCGTCCTCGTCATCGAAGAAGTCATCGTCAAATTCATCATCGAAATCATCATCAAAATCCTCGAGATAATCTGGCACGAGATAACGGTATACACCATAGCAGATTGCTGCAACCACAACGATCACTCCAACAACTGCAAAGATGCACAGAAGCACATTCTTGCCTTTTTTCTTTTCTTCTTCCTTATGTGCCAGAAAATCCTTTAAATCATTCAGGTCTCTGACATTCTTCAAATCCTTGATATCATACTGCTTCAGCATAGCTGCGATCTCTTCTATCTTGTTCATATCCTCACCCTGTCCTTTCCTGCATTTCCATTGTTTCACCAATCCGGCAGATCATTACCCGTCTAGTCTTCCCCAAATAAGAATTCCTATTCCGGTCTGCTCTTGTTATTAGATAATATATCATCTCATCCGCATTTTAACAACAGTCATTTTCCAAAATTTGCACAAATAATCAGCCATGTGGAAATGATTGTACAAGATGACCGTGGGAGCCTGCTCTCAAAGGGCATTTTGTATCATCATTTCTATAGGGCAGATGCCCGGCATGAAATAAGTTGCCGGAGACAATATATCTTTTCCTTTAAGTTCTTCTGTGCTATCCGGCAGCTTATGAATGGCATACGGATCATAGCTTCTCAAGCTTCGCAAAAGCCGCATACATGATCTTCTGTCCGGCATCGTCAAAATCAACCGTCACCTTATAGTCTCTCGGTCCCGGCTCCAGGTCTGTCACAAAGCCTTCTCCATACTTTACATGCCTGACGCGGTCCCCGATATCATAGTCCGGCTTACCTCCCTTTACCGCTTCGGACCCCTTTGAAATTCCCAGTGCCCCGAAGGAACCCATTCCGGTGGAAGCAAGGTAGGGCTTCTTTGTAGCGGAAATCGTGCGTGAGGATTTATCTGCCACAACCGGCTGATATCTGGGGGCAGGTGGCTTATTGTCCATTAGCTCCGACGGAATTTCTTTGACAAAGCGGCTGACCGCATTCATCTGTGTTTCACCACGCACCATACGCATTTTGGCATAGCACAGCGTCAGATCATCTTTCGCTCTGGTAATTCCCACATAAGCAAGACGGCGTTCCTCTTCGATCTCTGCCGGATCATCAGAGGCAATCGTCATGTAGCTTGGGAAAATACCATCCTCCATACCGGCAAGATACACGTGCGAAAATTCCAGTCCCTTTGCACTGTGCAGTGTCATCAGCAGCACACGGTTATCGTCTTCGGATAGCCGGTCAATGTCGGCTACCAGCGCCACTTCCTCCAAAAATGCACTTAAGGAGGGCTCATCGTTGGCCTCTTCATATGCAACAATTTTATTAATCAATTCATCGATATTATCAATCCGGCTCTGTGCTTCGATCTCATCATCGACATCCATTTCATTGATATAATTCGTCGTATCCAGAATATCATGCATCAATTCCTTCAGGCTATAATAAGAAAGGCGGCTGCGGAATACCTGAATCATATTGACAAAGGGACGGATCTTCGCTTCCGCCTTACCAAGTCCCTGAATCTCATCCGCATGACACAGTGCCTCGTAAAAACTGATTTCATGCATCTGTGCATAATCATCCACTTTAGCAATGGTTGCTGCACCGATCCCACGCTTTGGCACATTGATGATACGCTTTACAGCCAGATCATCCCGTGCGTTATCAACCGTCTTTAAATACGAAAGAAGATCCTTGATTTCTCTTCTGGCATAAAAGTTCGTTCCGCCAACCACATCATAGGGAATGCCTTCCACAACAAAGCGCTCTTCCAGGAGACGCGCCTGTGCATTTGTCCGGAAAAGGACTGCACATTCGCCGGCTTCCACAATACCGTCCTTGATCTTCCGGCTGATGTCATCCGCAATAAATTCAGCTTCCTCATACGCATTGTCAAACTGGCGGTAATGAATCCGGTTCCCGGCTCCTTTGTCCGTCCAGAGCGTCTTGCTCTTACGGCCCACATTATTCCGGATGACCGCATTCGCAGCATCGAGTACATTCTGCGTGGAACGGTAATTCTGCTCCAGTCGGATCACAACAGCCTCCGGATAATATTTTTCAAAATCCAGAATATTCCGGATATTGGCTCCACGGAATTTGTAAATGGACTGATCATCGTCACCGACTACACAGATGTTGCGTGATCCCTCTGCCAGCAGACGGATCAGCCGGAACTGCGCTGTATTCGTATCCTGATACTCATCCACCATGATATACTGAAACCGCTTCTGATAATATTCCAGTACGTCCGGACACGCCTTGAACAGCTCCACTGCATTCATAATGAGATCATCAAAATCCATTGCATTGTTCTTCTTAAGGATATTCTGATACTCCCGGTAAGCGGCTGCCACCTTCTGCTTACGGAAATCCCCCGTGGCCTGCGTTTCATATTCCTGCACACCCACAAGTTCATTTTTTGCAGAAGAAATGGCAGACAGAATCGTCCGCTCCTTCATCTGCTTCGTATCAATCTGTAAATGCTTACAGACATCCTTCATCACTGACTTCTGATCATCCGTATCATAAATGGTAAAACTGTTATCGTATCCCAGACGATCTGCGAAACGGCGCAGAATCCGCACACAGGTCGAATGAAAGGTAGTAACCCAGATGCTGTCAGCTCCCATTCCTACGAGCCGTTCCACACGCTCCTTCATCTCACCGGCCGCCTTATTGGTAAATGTAATCGCCATGATATGATAGGAATTCACTCCCAGCTCATCAATCAGATAGGCAATGCGGTGTGTCAGCACCCGTGTTTTACCGGAACCGGCACCCGCCAGTAAAAGTACAGGACCCTCTGTAGTAAACACGCCCTTTTTCTGTTCTTCATTTAAGCTATCATAAATGCTCATTCGACCTATACCTCTTCAATGTTACTGAATGTCCATGCATAAATGTTCAATTCCACAATCGGAGTTCCGCAATACTCGCACACCTTGCTTCCCAGCGTGGAAATAGGTGCTCCGCAGTTCGGACAGTTTAATCCCAGGGAAAGATCGGTTTCCTTTTCAACCAGCTCCCGATCCTGTATATAAATCACATCCACGTTATATTTCGTCTGTGTATAAAGCTGTGCATTTCCTGCAAGAAGCTTCCCGCTTCTGTCTGTCTTGGTATAAAAGCTCTGTAAAGAGCTCTGGAACGTCACAATGCAGCGGCCGTTCCGTTTTCTGTAATTTGCAAGTTCTGTGCGGTGGATTTTGATGTCTCTATAAGTTTCCCGTACCTCTTCCTCACGAAGCATGGCTAGCTTCATAGAGAGATGATCTCTCAATTCCTGTCCTCCCTCTTTTAAAAATGATGGATTCATTGAACTGATGGCTAACAGATAAGAAGTCAGGGCATTTTCTGCCCTGACTTTCATTTCATCATATTGAAATTCAGGAAAATCTTTCTTGATCTTGGGAAGGTATAGACTGGTCATTCCTGCAACGGACTTTGGTGTCGTGGAATTCTCGATTTCCATCTGACGGAAGCCTTCCAAAATATTCTCTGTTCCAAATGCCTGTCGTGATATCGACCGTATCTTCCTGTAGATTTTCATTCCGGCAACTGCTACCGCAATAGAAATACCTAAAAAGACAACCGCACTAAATGTAAGACCTAATACATTTAATGACATTTTCTAAACTCCTTTATATTCATTTACCTGTCATAAATCTAATGACTCCGGAGCATTCCGGCACGCTTAATTCATCAGATAGTAAATGAGAGCAATGGCTGCAATACATCCAAGAACAGTAATGATCACCTTCGGAATAGAGATCGGTGTCTTACCGGATACCTTGCCGGTCTGGCCGTTCACCATGAAGTTATATATCTTATCCTTGTATTTATAGCTGGAAAGCCATACAGGAAGCAGCAGGTATTTGTAGGTCAGGTTACTGAATGTGCTGTTTATCTGAATGTTACGTGTATCATCTGCATCATGCTCATCACGGATCTTATCGTCGATGGACCGTCTGAGCTTACTATCAATGCTCTTCTTTGCGATTTCCCAGCCTTCCTTAAACCCGATGGCATAGCGCTCTGCTGCAAAGCCGGCCACATATTCCGGCTTATATGCCTTATTTTCTGCCGTGTTAAAGGGTTCAATTCCGGCAAGCATGGAGCGGTTCTGGTTCGTAGTCGCACACACCAGCTCATCATCAAAGAACTCCTTGTGATGACCGGAGCACCGATACCAGTCCGTTACTGTCTTTTCTTCTCCGTTCTCCTTTACGGTTCTTTCTATTCCGTACTCTGCACGATAGGTAGAATCCGTCTGTGCATCAAATGTCCAGTAGGGAAGATAAATCCCCTTAAAATGCTTGGCCTTCGCACTTTCCTTGGCAAGCTTCGGACAAAAGAACTTCTTCTTGATCCACTTTTGAAACAGGTCAGCAGCCTGCTTATCAGAATATTGAAAGGGAACCACACCTCCGGGCGCTATCGTATTCTGGTCTGCAGCTTCCATGACCTGATTGGAGCCACAGAACGGACAGACCGCTGAAATCTCCAATGCATCATAAACAGACTCAGCACCGCAGGCCTTGCAGATTACGGTTTTCTTCTCCGCACCCCAGTTGCAGTTTTCTGTGTTTTCCGCAGTATCAAAGGATAACTCAGCCGCTTCCTTCGGCTCGTCCGTCTTTGCTGCAATTTCCTGTGTATATCCACAGTACGGACAAAGAAGACCTCCTGTTTTGGGGTCAAAATCCATGACCCCGCCACAGTTTGGACATTTTTTATCCGTTTCTTCCATCGTTGATACCGTTCTGGCATCTAAATTCGTATCAAATTCACTCATGCTCCACCTCTGCTTCAACAACAAAGCCAACTGTCTTATTGCACGTCATTATCATCAAACGGATCTCCGCACTCCGGACAGAACTTCGGAGGATTCTTCGGATCTTCCGGCTCCCATCCGCACTTGTCACACTTATAAAGCGGTTCTCCTGCCGGCTTCTTGGCTCCGCATTCCGAACAGAATTTGCCCTTGTTGACTGCACCGCAGGAACATACCCATCCGTCTGCGGCAACAGGCTTGGGTGATCCGCACTCTGCACAGAACTTACCGGTGTTACCTGTCTTTCCACAGGAACAGGTCCATGTATCTGCTGCAGGAGCAGGAGTGCCTGCGGCTGCGGCAGGTGCTGCGTTCTGTGCGGCTGCCTGCGGTGCTGCATTCTGTACCGGTGCCTGCTGGGATCCACCCATTGCAAACAATCCCTGTGCATTCATACCTCCTGCCATATTGGCCATATTCATACCGGCAAATGCCATCATCGGTCCGGTGGATGTATTAGAGGCTGCTGCCTTCATTGCCTCTGCCTGTGCCCCAACAAGCGTTGCTGCTGCCATATTCGGGTTACGCAATACCGCACTCTTCTGAAGCTCTTTAATCATTGCTTCATCTTCTTCAGAGGCCTTCATGGTATTAATACCAAAGGAAACAATTTCAATACCGCGAAGCTGTGCCCACTTTTCAGAAAGAACCTCATTCAATGCGTCTGCAAGCTCCATGGTATGTGCCGGTACGGCACTGTAACGGATTCCCATAGCGGAAATCTTCGCAAATGCCGGCTGTAAAGCAGTCATCAGCTCGGTCTTTAACTGACTGTCAATCTCACTTCTCTCATAATCACTTACCACATTACCGCACACATTGGTATAGAAAAGAATCGGGTCGGTAATATGATAAGAATATTCTCCATTGCAGCGGATGGAAATATCAATATCCAGTCCGATGTTCTGATCTACAACACGGAACGGTACCGGATTGGCTGTTCCGTATTTATTCCCCATAATCTCCTTTGTATTAAAGAAATAAACTCTCTGATCCTTGGCTGTTTCACCGCCAAATGCAATACGTCTTCCTATGGTTGAGAAGGTTTTCTTAATGTTCTCTCCCAGGTTTCCGCAAAAAATACTCGGTTCGGAAGAGGTATCATACCTGAATTCTCCTGCTTCTGCACAAAGCTCAACAACCTTGCCCTGATCTACGATAATCATACACTGTCCTTCGTTGACAGCGATGACTGAGCCGTTTGAAATAATGTTATCTTCACCCTTGTTATTGCCTGCGCCACGGCCTTTCTGACGCTTATGTCCCTTGGTCACCAACACATCGGTGTCTAAAGAATCACAGTAGAAGTACTCCTCCCACTGATCTGCAACCACACCACCAACAGCGCTTGTTACTGCTTTAATTAATCCCATTCTTTTCCCTCCGTTTTCTGGGTCAACTCCCTTTTTTACTATTATACATATTTTGTCGAGTACTGTCTACCGCTTTTCCCTTCATACAGGTCACCCTTTTTTCCCAATGACATACCATAAATTATCAACCCAAATGCCCTCTTGTGGGCATCCTTTCTGGAGGTTATATGAAAAAAAGAAAAACATTGCCCTTTGTGCTGTTCCTTGTACTGACCCTGCTTCCGGTGCTTTCCGGATGCAGCAGCTCTTCTCCCGGTTCTGCCGGCACGGATGGGTTAAAAAGCATCACCTTAAACGAAGTGGCCCATTCCATCTTCTATGCACCGATGTATGTTGCCATTGAGGAAGGTTATTTTGCCGACGAAGGTCTTGATGTGACACTGGTTACCGGCTTTGGTGCCGATAAAACCATGACCGCCGTTCTTACCGGTGAAGCAGACATCGGTTTCATGGGAAGCGAATCCACAATCTATACCTATGCAGGTGGGGCATCCGATTATGTGGTAAATTTTGCGCAGCTCACCCAGCGGGCCGGAAACTTTCTGGTTTCCAGAGAGCCAATTGATGATTTCCAATGGGATATGTTGAAGGGAAAGACCGTTCTCGGCGGACGCGCCGGCGGTATGCCTGAAATGGTATTTGAATACATTTTAAAAAAGAATAACATCGATCCGAAAACCGATCTTTCGATCGACCAGTCCATTGATTTCGGTTCTACCGCTGCCGCCTTTTCCGGTGGCCAGGGAGATTTTTCCGTAGAGTTTGAGCCGCACGCCACCTCTCTGGAAGAAAAGGGCGATGGCTACGTCGTTGCTTCCTTGGGAGAAAGCTCCGGCTATGTTCCCTACACGGCGTTCAGTGCAAAGAAAAGCTATATCGAAAATAATCCTGAAGTGATCCAGTCCTTTACCAATGCGCTGCAAAAAGGCATGGACTATGTGGGCAGCCATACTCCGGAGGAAATTGCCACTGTCATTGCTCCGCAGTTTGACGGTACCGAACTGCAGACCATCACCACCATCGTTTCCAGGTATGCGGCACAGGATACCTGGAAGGAGAATCTGATTTTTGAAGAGGATTCCTTCATGCTCTTGCAGAATATCCTGGAAGAAGCCGGTGAGCTTCCGGAACGTGTTCCTTATGAAGCTCTTGTAACCACAGAATTTGCTGAACAGGCTATAAAATAAAAGCACCCGCTTTCCTTCTGCGTGCAGCCTGTTGTATCCCCCGATGAAGAATTACCCGGTTTTCCTATGGTATTTCCTCATCGGGGTACTTTTGATGTATTTATTGCATTAAAAGATTCATTACAGGCTCACTGTACTAGCTCACACCAATGACGATACCAATCACAATCACCGCTGCACAGAACAGCTTATAACCGACGTTCTTTTCCCTGAAAATAAATTTACCGGCAAGAATGGTTACCACACAGCCGCTCTGCTTCAGCAGCGTCATAATGGTAATCCGGCTGTCGGGTATGCCATTTGCCACAAACAGAGCTTTATCCGCAATGACAAATAAAATGGCAAGCAGCCAGATCCATCCGTTCTTCCAGACCTCCCTCTGGATTCTGGTGTGGCTGCACAGAATATAAATCAGATAATACAGCACCAGAAACAGCATATACCAGAACTGTAGCTGGGAACTGCTGATGTTTTTCATCAGAAGCTTATCCATAAGTCCGGAAACTGCATTCAGCATGCAGGAGGCAAAGGCAAAAAGAACCAGGATCACAGAAACTTCATTTCCGGACTGCCGTACTGCAGCAGATCCACCTGTCACTGCATCTGTGATATCCATTACCTGATCAGACTGACCCGGGACTGTCTGATCTTTGCATCCTTTCGTCCGTTTTCTTTGAAGATTCTTCTGTAAATTTTTTAACAGCACAGAGGGCTTAAATTTCAGCAGCAGCAGGCCCGCACTGACAAAGACAAGACCGATCACCTGATGCGTATTCAATGTCTCCTGCAGCACCACGACACCTAAAAGAGTTGCAAACAATACTCTCGATAAGTCAAGCACTCCATAGAGGCTGATCGGCATTTTCTTAATCGCCTTAAAGCTGCAGATCCATGCAAGGAAAATCACAAAGGATTTCAAGGCAATCCAGAAATAATATTTCGTCTCAAGCCCCATCGCCGACGGCGCCTGCGGAGTTACAAACAGGAAGCCGAGCAGTGTATAGAAAAACAGCACCTCAATGACACTGCTTTTTGTCAATGCCTTCTTCTTTACAATTTCACGCGCTCCTTTTAACACTCCATATAATAAAACAAGTAACATCCACATCTCTTTCGTTCCTCCAGACAATAACCCATTTATGTTACTGTTCACTCGTACCTCGTTCCAGTAACGATTCGCAGGCTCATTTGAAGTTTTGCTTCGCAAAAGGAGCCTGCTCACTCCTGAATCATATTCTTACGCAGCCTGACAGCCAAGTGTCTGGCTGCTGTGTGAACAGTACAATTTATATTCTATTTTAGTACCATTTGTCTATAGGCATTGTGTACAAAACTATTCAATGCTATAATTTCCTTATCGAATATTTGGAGGGTTATCTTATGGGTATTTTTATTGATCAGACAGGGTATCTCCCTGCATCCAGGAAAGTGGCAACCACCACCTTCCCCTGTAATTTCCAGTTAATTGACAGCACGACACAGCATGCTGTTTATGATGGAGTAAGCACGGATTCCGGAATGGATGAAAGCGCAGGAGAACAGGTTTACCAGCTTGATTTTTCGAAAGTAAGCACTCCCGGAAGCTACTATGTCCTTGCCGGAAACGGGGAACGCTCCCACACCTTTGTCATAGGAGAGCATGTTTATGAACAGCTCCAGCTGGATCTGATGAAATGTTTTTACTTCCAGCGCTGCGGCTGTGCACTTACCCGCGAATATGCCGGTGAATACACACATGCAGCCTGCCATACAGAGGATGCTGTTTTTTTAGAGGATTACATGAACCAGACACCGGATCCGCCACACTTTGACATGACCGGCGGCTGGCATGATGCCGGAGATTTCGGACGCTATATTTCCCCGGCAGCCGTTGCTGTCGGACATTTGCTGTATGCGTATGAGCTTTTCCCTGAAAGCTTTCAGGCTTCCTTACATATTCCGGAATCCGGTAATCTGCTTCCTGACATTTTAAATGAATGTCTCTATGAGTTAAAATGGATGCTGAAAATGCAGGCAGACAATGGCGGCGTTTATCACAAGCTGACCTCCTTTGTCCATGCGGACTTCCTGATGCCGGAGGAGGACAAGCTCCCCTTCCTGATCTATCCCGTTTCCACCATGGCAACTGCAGATTTTGCAGCCTCCATGGCACTGGCCTCCAGAGTGTATGCTCCTTTTGATAGAGCATTCTCCACACAGGCCCTTGAAGCCTCCCGTAAGGCCTTCGCCTATATGGAAAGCCACCCTTATATTGGCTTCCACAATCCGGAAGGAAGCAACACCGGAGAATACGATGATGACTGTGACATCGACGAACGGCTCTGGGCAAGTGCCGAACTTCTTCGTACGGATACAGCTCATCGGGATACCTATTTAAAGGCTTTTGAAAAATATTCTTCCATGACTCATCCGGAAGTAAGCAAAACCGATTTTGGCTGGACCGATGTTTCAGGCATGGCAACCCTATGTCTGCTTACGGATCCCGGAAGCACCTGTGGAGCCACACGGAAAAGGGAATATGAACAGATCCTGTTTACCGAGGCCGACCGGCTCATAGAACTGCAAAAGAAATCCGGCTTTGAGCTTTCGATGCAACCGGAGGATTTCGTATGGGGAAGCAACATGGTCGTCTGCAACCGTTCCATGCTGCTGATTCTGGCCTCCCTTTGCAGTGAGGGAGACACCGCATCCCGGTATCGTGAGGCTGCATTGAACCAGCTCCATTATCTGCTCGGCCGTAATGCACTTGATATCAGCTATGTAACCGGGGAAGGTGAACATGCTTTCAGGAATCCACACAACCGTCCGACCGCATGCGACGGAATTGATCTGCCGATGCCGGGCTGGGTAAGCGGCGGTCCCTTTAAAACGCCTTGTGATCCTGCTGCCATTGCAGCTGTTCCTGCCGGTACCGCTCCGATGAAATGTTATGTCGATGACGTAGGAAGCTATTCCACAAACGAAATTACCATTTACTGGAATTCTCCTGCTGTATTTATGACTGCATTCTTTAACCGGACAATCTAAGAGCAGCCTCACCAGGTGCTCCGCATGCACCTGCTGCACTAAGTTCGTACTTCACTTGGCTTGTTTGTTCTCATTAAGTGCACAGGTATCGTTCGTACTAAGCTCAGACTTCTCCTTCAGATCGTCTTCACCAAGTACTCTACATAATAAGGCGCTGCAATCCGCAGCGCCTTATTTATTAATGTTTGTTTTTGTTTGTGTTTGTGTTCGTTTGTGTTCGTTTGTGTTCGTTTTCTTTTATTCGTATTATTTATCTTTCACTGCCTTTTCTTTGACCGGCTTTTCCTTCGTCGGCTTTCCGGTATCCGGCTCCTGTTTCTGTGTTACTTCCCGGAAATTATCCACCAGCTTTTCCAGTAAAAGCTTCTTCACGTACACATCGTATCCCAGCGTAAAAATAAAGGAAAATAACTGTAAAATCTCCTGATCCTCTTCCGGCACGTCGGTAAAGGTCTTTTTCGACATCGCAAACCTTTCAATAATATCTTTCTTAAGACCTGCAATCTGCTCCTCTTCCATGCTGAACACCTCTTCGTAGATACTGGAAAGGTTCGGCTCACTGGTCTTCTGGAAGTAACGTTCTGCAAGAGGATTTAACAGCGTCTGGATATCATTAATTGAAAGCATTCCCTTACAGTAATAAATGAAAATCAGCATCAGGATATGCTCCTTGCTGTACTTCTTCTTAACCGGCGGTGGCAGAAGATCATTCTTCGCATAGTTGTTAATCATGGTCTTTGTCAGAATCTTATCTTCATCCGGTTTACGGGTTGTCGGCTTCAGCTTGCGGTCCATAAAGGTCGTCACCTGATCCATATATAAATCAATATTGGGAATATCTTCAAGTTTAATGCTCTCGATTCTCCCGATGCTTTCCAATATACTGTTTAATAAATCGTCCTTATCGATTGTCATGGTATCTGCTTCCTTCCAAATACTAACCTTCCAAAAACAAATGCCCCTCCGGAGTCGCTTGTTTTTCTCTGCTCTGCTTTATGCTCTCATGCCCGTGCTTCGCACTCCCTGTCTGTCTTCGACAGACGCATGTTCGCTAATGGGTGCTGAAAAACAAATGCCTCCTTCGGAGTCGCTTGTTTTTCTCTGCACCCATTATATAGTATTTGAAACTACATGGCAAGTCTTCATTTACCACAATATATTTTGATTTTTCAGTGGACTTTAAAACTTTAGTATGTTAAAATATTACTGTGTAAATATCACTATGCAAAATACATTCATGTTTATATTATGGAGGTATCTCATGAATAAGAAAATACAAACGGAAGCAGTAGACCATTTATTTGAAGCCATTCTGTCCCTTGAGAACAAGGAAGAGTGCTACGGCTTTTTCGAGGATCTCTGCACGGTTAATGAACTGCTCTCTCTCTCCCAGCGTTACGAGGTGGCATCCATGCTAAAGGATCACAAGACCTACCTTGAGATTGCGGAGAAAACCGGAGCATCCACGGCTACCATCAGCCGGGTCAACCGTTCCTTAAACTACGGAAACGATGGATATGAACTCGTATTTTCCAGAATCCATCATAGCTGATTGGCGATTTATAATAAATGGGTAAGCCTTGTGGCTTACCCATTTATTTCGATTAACGTCATCGGATCAATATATTCTTCATTCTGCGTGATTTCATAGCCAAGCTTCGTATTATCCTCTCCTACCGTAAACAGGATATATCCCTTGCCCAGTGTCTCGCCGGTCTTTACAAGCGGTGTCCCGTTATTCCGGTAAATGGACTGATAGCCGTTTCCATGGTCAATCACGATTTTATTTCCATATTGCTCATCAGCATCAATACTCAGTACCACTCCCGTACCTGTCGATACAATATTTACCCCATCCGCAGCTGTAAATTCCAACATGGGATGCTCTTCAGAATCTGTGGCTTCTTCCATCGTGGCTGTCCCACTTAACGGAAAGCCCTTCGGCATTGCATTTTCACTTTCTTCCTGCGAAATCGCATCTTCTGTTGCCATCTTCTTGCTGACGGTTTCACTTAAGACCGTAATCTTACTGTTCAGGGTGGCATTCTCTACCGTAAGGGATTCGTTCTCATCTGTGAGCGTATTAATCTGGCTGATCTGGCTGATCATTTCCTGATGCATATTCTGAAGTGTGATCGAATCATAGATTAACCGGCATACCACCAGTACAATCACTAAAAACAACACAATACCTGCCAGTTCAATTGCCGTTGATCCAATATGATGCTGACGGATCACTCCGTCCTCTTTCTCTGTCACCAACAGAAGGAAGAATTTACTCTTACGTCTCTTTCTTTCCTTCACAGGCTCCGTTTCCTCTTTGGTTTCCTTTTCCGTTTTCTCCGCTTCCTGTGTACCGGTGTCCGGATTCCCGGATTGCTTTACATCCTCTGATTTCATTACTTCTTCTGCCTTTTCTGTTTTCTCGGCAGCCTTCTGTTCTGATTGATCCGTAGCAGCAGTTTCGGCCTTTACTTCGGAAGTCTCTTTCCCTTCTTCGGTCTGTGCCGTCACCTGCCCGCTTTCGGTCTTTTCGACCTTCGTTTCCTCGACTTTGGATTGTTTCATTTTCATACACCTCCGGTCAATTAGGGACATTTTAACACAATTTTCCAAATCACACAACTATTACGTTATGTTCACTCGTATCTTGATGAACCATTTAGTCAAAGAAATTCCTTTACATTTAGGGTTTCCTGTGCTATTCTGAATTTGTTACAGATTACTGTAGCGGCACTATATATTTTTAATTTTCTTGGAGGTATCTACAATGAACAAAGGTACAGTTAAGTGGTTTAACAACCAAAAAGGTTACGGATTCATCTCTGATGAGTCAGGCAATGACGTTTTCGTACATTACTCAGGATTAAACATGGAAGGCTTCAAGTCTCTTGAAGAAGGAGCTGCTGTAGAATTCGACGTAGTAAATGGCGAAAAAGGACCTCAGGCTGTAAACGTAACAAAGTTATAATTCCTGTGAATTATAGCGCTTTATTTAATTCAGTAACACGATGTGCCTGTTCTTAAATATAACTATTTAGAATTTGCTATTGTTTTAAGGAATTAAAGAGAACCCCATCCCAACCGATGGGGTTTTTCGTTGCCTTGCAGTCGATACAGACTATTGCTTTGAAATTTTAAGGAGAGCATTTTTATGAAACGAGAATCTTTTAAATCCCGGCTTGGCTTCTTACTGGTCAGTGCCGGATGTGCAATCGGTATCGGTAATGTCTGGCGTTTTCCCTTTGTTGCCGGTCAGAACGGCGGTGGACTTTTCGTACTTTTATACCTGGTGTTTCTTATAATTATGGGACTTCCCGTCCTCACGATGGAGCTGGCCGTGGGGCGTGCCAGCCGCAAGAGTGCCGTTCTCGGATACAAGACACTGGAAAAGCCCGGAAGTAAGTGGCATATTCATGGATGGTTTGCCATGCTTGGCTGCTACCTGCTGATGATGTACTACACCACGGTCTCCGGATGGATGGTTTCCTATTGTGTCAAATTTGCAACCGGAAGCTTCGTATCCGGAATGACCACTGAGGATACCGGTGCGGTATTTAATAATCTGCTTGCGGATCCGGTTCAAATGGGGCTCTGGATGGTGCTTACCGTTGTTGCCGGCTTCCTGATCTGCAGCCGTGGCCTCCAGAACGGTCTTGAAAAGATCAGCAAGATCATGATGATCGCTTTACTCTTCCTGATCCTTTTACTTGCCGCACACAGCTTTACGCTTTCGGGCACCAAAGAAGGCATTAGATTCTATCTGGTTCCAAGTCTCGATACGGTCCGTGATGTCGGCATCGGCAATGTAATTTCAGCTGCCATGAACCAGTCCTTCTTCACCTTAAGCCTCGGTGTTGCTGCAATGGAAATCTTTGGAAGCTATATGAGCAGGGAGCATACCCTTGCAGGAGAAGGCGTCAGGATCTGTGCCCTGGATACCTTTGTTGCCATTGCTTCCGGACTGATTATATTTCCTGCCTGCTTCAGCTATGGTGTCGAAGTCAATGCAGGTCCACAGTTAATTTTCATTACCCTTCCCAATGTTTTCGTTCATATGCAGGGCGGACGCATCTGGGGAACTCTTTTCTTCCTGTTTATGACCTTTGCAAGCTTCTCTACGGTTATTGCAGTATTTGAAAACATCATGTCCTTCTGCATGGATATGTTTGGCATCAGCCGTAAAAAGGCCGCGCTCATCAACTGTATCGTCATTCTGGTTGCAAGCCTGCCCTGTGTTTTCGGTTATAATGTATGGAGTAATCTTCATCTGATTGGCGGACGCGATGTATTGGACAGCGAAGATTTTCTGGTAAGCAACCTCCTGCTTCCCTTAGGATCCCTCGTTTATTTACTGTTCTGCGTAACGAAATTGGGATGGGGCTTTGACCACTATCTGGAAGAAACCAATACCGGAAAGGGGCTGAAGCTTGGACGTTTCTTAAAGCCTTACTTCCAGTTCATTCTTCCTGTTTTAATCCTGATCATCCTGATTCAGGGACTTTTATAGATAAGAACTGTCAACAGAAAACCTTTCAAACCAAAAACCTGCCGGAAAGATCAGCCGGCAGGTTTTTTATTTTCTCTCATTTACAGACCTCGATCACTTTTTCAAAGCTCATCGTTCCGCCAAATAAATCCAGCGCACTTCCGATCGTAACATCCACCTTTCCCCGGCCAAGCTTCTTTAATAATTGAAGATCCTCATAGGTATGTACTCCACCGGCATAGGTTGCCGGAATATCACAGTATTTTCCAAGCATCGAAGCAACCTCCTCTTCAATGCCATTCGCTTTTCCCTCCACATCCACGGCATGAACCAGAAATTCATCACAATGGGAGGAAAGTTCTGCAATAGTTTGTTCGTTCAACACCACATCCGTATATTTCTGCCAGCGGTCGGTCACAATATAATAATTGCCATCCCTTTTGCGGCAGCTCAGATCAAGAACCAGATGCTTTTTCGAAACCGCCTGCTCCATTTCCCTTAACCGCTCATAATGAAGCACGCCATCCTTAAATACATAGGACGTCACAATAACATGGCTGGCACCCGCTTCCAGATACTCTCCTGCATTTTCCGGAGTAATTCCTCCTCCGATCTGCAGACCTCCGGGATATGTCTTAAGAGCCTCCATAGCCTGGTGCTTTGTCTTTTCATAAAATTCAGAGGAAACAGGATTTAATAAAATAATATGCCCGCCAACCAGCTTTTTACTCTGGTATAATCCGGCAAAATAGGCCGCCGTCTGCTGTGCCACAAAATTTTCTGTGGCACGATTTCCGGTATCCATAAGGCTTCCGCCAACAATCTGTTTTACTTTTCCATTATGAATATCAATACATGGTCTGAATTTCATGGTAGGATCCTTTCTTTCTCCCGCATAACTTTCACATCCCGGGATATACTAACTGCGTAAACTGTACGAACACAGTTTGAAAATATAAGGAGGACATTATGAAGACATCAAAAAAATGGCTTGTACTCACTCTTGCCTTTACCATGCTTTGTCTGCTTACTGCATGTGGAAATGACAACAAAGCAAATGGTAACGTAAATGGTGCCACTGCCGGTACGAATAACACCGGTAATAACAAGGAACAGAATGGCACGACAGATACAGACAGCACTCCAACCAATAGTCCAACAGGCGCAGGCACAAACAGCACCACAGACAATGACAATTCTCTGATGGATGATGCCGGAGACCTGGTGGATGACACCGGTAACGCGGTAGGTGATGCCATTGATGACATAGGCAATACCGTAGGTGACGTGATCGACGATGCCGGAAATGCGGTAGGTGGTGCGGTAGACAATATCACAGATGGCGTTTCTGACATCACAGGTGACATTGTCGGCAATGGAGATGGAACCGGCACCAATACGGCTACAGGCACCGGAAAGGGTCCTGCAACAGGTGCAGCCGGTAACACAACCGGTAATGCCGGAAGATAATGCATGCTTATTTTCCAGAAAATCAATGCCGGAAAGGGCATCGCGAACAGGCGATGCCCTTTTATTTGCCCTTATTTACTGTTATTGATCCTGTCTCTTATTTTTCTACAATAATACCGTCCCTGTACGCCTGTAACAAAAGCTCGAGCTGCTTGATCTGATCCTTTAACTCGCGTCCGATGTCGGTATCGGATACCCGGATACGAACCGGAGCCACCTCGATTACCGTGGAATCGGAGAAAATATCGGATTCATGTAATACAGCTGCCTCCATGGATTCAAACGGTTCATGGGCAACCAGACGCATACCATGGGAATTTGCTACCAGCGTATAGCCTGCAATTCCGGTCTTGCTCTGATAAGCCTTGGAAAAGCCGCCATCAATAATCAACAGCTTGCCATCACATTTGATCGGGGACTCTCCCTTCTTTAATTCTACCGGAACATGCCCGTTAACAATATGGGACTTCCTGGTGTCCAGTTCAAATTCATCCAGGATTTTATTTAAAATATCCTCGCGGTCAAGCAAAGAATAATAGGCATTCTTGGTTTCCTTATGGGTTTCCTTATCCTCAATAAAGTAACGTTCAAAGGTCGTCATCTTATCCTTACCGAAAACAGGAGAATTCGGTCCCGCCCAGATATACCAGATGTAATCCTGTGCCTTGCGCATCTCTGCCGGATCATTCTTCGCATAGTAGCCTTTCCGGGCATAATTATCGAGAATATCATATAACTGCTTTCCCTGATAATCCTTTCCATCCACATCCACACTTAAGAAATTCCCCTCGCCATCCATCGGCATACAGCCATGGTATAACAGATTGGAATTGTATACCTTATAAAGACCACCGTTAGAATACAGGAAGCGTACATGCTTCTGGAGCTTTTCACATTTGAGGAAGGCCTGACGGATCCGTTCCATTACCTGCTCCTCATCCGGAGTAAGTGCATAGGGATTCTTGGGATCAACGGTCGGAAAATCGGTATCGTTCATCGGATATTCCTTACCATATGCCATAACCGTCTTCTTCTCATAATCAATTTTATTGAGCAGCAGCCGGTCATCCATCAGGAATTCCGGATGCTTCATAATGACCTGTCCCTCCAGCTTGAACTGCATAATGGCAATTGCCTTATGAATCTTCATATCAAGGCTTAAGTCCTTGGTATTATAATCGGTATTATATTTAATGGAAAAGGTATCGCAGTTGGTATTCGAATAGGTATCAAGTGCAAAGGTTGCAAGTGGAATCAGATTAATTCCGTAACCGTCCTCCAGCGTATCCAGACTTCCGTAACGGGCTGCAATGCGGATTACCGTCGCAATACAGGCAAGCTGTCCGCAGGCGGCTCCCATCCACAGAATATCATGGTTTCCCCACTGAATATCCACTGAATGATAATTCATCAGAGTATCCAGAATAATATGGGGACCCGGTCCACGGTCAAAGATATCACCGACAATATGTAGATGGTCAATCACCAGTCTCTGGATCAGATTACTCAGAGCAATGATAAAATCCTGCGCTCTGCCGATCCGGATAATGGTATGGATAATTTCGTTATAATACCCTTCTTTATCTGAAATATCTGCTTTTTCGGTAATCAGCTCTTCGATAATATAAGCAAAATCCTTCGGAAGCGCTTTTCTTACCTTCGAACGGGTATACTTCGATGCCACCTTCTTTGTGATCTGTACCAGACGATGCAGCGTGATCTTATACCAGTCCTCAATATTATCCTCTTCACTGATTACAATATCCAGCTTTTCTACCGGATAATAAATCAGCGTTGCCAGTGACTTCTTATCCTTGTTGCTCAGTGTATTCTCGAACACCTCATCTATCGTACGGCGGACTGCACCGGAACCGTTCTTCAGTACATGGGCGAACTGCTCATATTCTCCATGAATATCCGTCAGAAAATGCTCCGTTCCTTTCGGCAGATTAAGAATCGCCTGAAGATTAATAATCTCTGTGGAAGCCGCTGCAATATTGGGATACTGCCGCGCCAGGCTCTTCAGATATTTCAGTTCCATGCTCTCCTGCTGGCTCATATTTTCCTTACCCTCTCACATTTGTAAAATCAGTGTAACTATTCAGTACAACACACTTATTGTGCCTCATCAATAACCTGGCTCATCTGGTAGTGTCCGGGTCCTTTACCCTTCAGGAATTTCGCTGCCTGAATGGCTCCTTTTCCGAATACGGCCTTGGAATATGCGGTATGGGAAAATGTAATGACTTCATCCGTACCTGCAAAAATAACATCGTGGTCACCGACAATTGTACCGCCGCGAACCGAGGAAATTCCAATTTCCTTCTTCGGACGCTGCTGCCTGCGGGTGCTTCTGTCAAACACATATTCATACTGATTGTCTAATTCTTCATTAATGGAATCAGCAAGTGCAAGGGCTGTGCCGCTCGGTGCATCCAGCTTTAGGTTATGATGCTTTTCAACAATCTCAATATCGAATCCGGCCGGTGCTAAAATTCCCGTTGCTTCCTTCAGAAGCTTAAGCAGCATATTGATTCCGAGAGACATATTTGCAGAACGTAAGATCGCTACCTTTTCAGAGGCCTCTCTCACATAATTAAGCTCTTCTTCGGAAAGTCCTGTTGTACATACCACACAGGGAATCTGTCTCTCCACACAATATTCCATCAGTCCTTTAATCGCCGCCGGATTACAGAAATCAATAATGACATCTGCCTGGACATCACAATCACTGATATGCTTATATACCGGGAACGGATTTCTGCCCTGGTCGTAGACATCGACACCTGCAACAAGCTTTACTTCCTCATCCTGTGCAATCAATCCTGCAATCATCTGTCCCATTTTACCATTACATCCATGCATGATTACTCTTGTCATCGCACTGTTCCTCCTGTTCTTTTATATCATTTTCCAGTAACTGTTCAGACCCCCATTCGTAAAACCGCTGTTTCACAGTTTAATTTACTCATGTGGTTACTTCGCCATATAAATCATGTCAAATGTCCATATAAATGCAAGCATTCTATGTCCATATTGCCATAATTTGCATGGCTCTGAATAGTTACAGGATTCCGTATTTCTTCATTTCTGCTTCGAGCTTCTTTGCATTTTCTGGCTCCATCTCGGTTAAAGGAGCCTTCGGAACTCCAACCTGCCTGCCCTGTAAATTAAGAGCCATCTTGACCGGGATCGGATTTACTTCACAGAGCAGAGCCTTGCAGAGAGGAATCGCACGTAACTGCTCTGCACAGCTTCCCTTTACATCTCCGTCAAAGAATTTCTGGCAGATCTCATGGGTCTGTCGGGGTGCCACGTTGGATAAAACAGATATCACACCGATTCCGCCTAAGGAAAGGATCGGCACAATCTGATCGTCATTACCGGAGTACAAATCGACCTTGCCCTCTGCTAAGGACATGAGCTTTGCAATCTGTGAAATATCTCCGCTGGCTTCCTTGATTCCTACGATATTCTCGACCTCTGTACACAGCCTGACTGCGGTTTCCGGCTGAATGTTGCATCCGGTACGGCTCGGTACATTATAAAGGATACAAGGGACTTTAATCGAATCTGCAATTGCCTTAAAATGCTGGAATAAACCAAACTGGGTTGCCTTGTTATAATAAGGTGTAACCAAAAGAACACCGTCTACTCCGTATTTCTCTGCTTCGGTAGAAAGATAGATCGCCGTCTCCGTACAGTTTGAACCGGTTCCTGCAACAACCGGAATCCGTCCTGCTACTTTCTCTACACAGTACCTAATCACCTCCAGGTGTTCCTCATGTGTTAAGGTTGAAGATTCTCCAGTAGTTCCGCAGACCACAATTGCGTCGGTTCCACCGGCAATCTGATCCTCAATTAATTCTCCAAACTTCTCAAAATTTACGGTTTTGTCCTCATGGAACGGTGTAACGATTGCAACGGCTGCTCCTTTAAAAATTGCCATAATAAATCCTCCTTATTTTTTCAAAAAAAAATCAGTACACTTCTGCGCACCGATTTATTAAATGACTTCTCAAGTATGAATCGGATAGCGCCCCATCAAATAAACTGATGACAGTCACACAGCTCTTAACTGTGTGCCCAAGAGCCTCTCTGCAGTATGAAAAAACTCTTTCGGCGTTCCTCCCTTTCATTTTCCTTCACTTGCGACTGCCACATCCAAAAAATTACTCATAATTCACGCAACCTCTACCTCATCTATTAAGTTACAAAAATATCATAGCACCACGGCGATTTCCTGTCAACACTACCAGCGTTTAAACTTATGTGTCTCAATTCTGGATACATCATCAGCCAGCATGCACACCTCATCATTCATGGTAATACCGGTCAGAATAATCCGGGTATCCTCCATTTTCTGGGAAAGAATTTCCTCCAGATCACCTACGGTGATGATCCGGTTATCAATCAGCCCCAATACTTCATCGAGGATCAACAGATCGCACTCTCCTGTGGAGAGTACCTTTTTGGCATAATTTAATCCATTCTTGATATTCAGGATTTCCTCCTGCTTCTTGTCCTCCGGAAGTTCATCAAAGTTTACATCCGACTTTTCAAACCGGAAAATCTTGATTTCCGGCTCCAGACGATGAATAAATTCGGTGTCCTTAAGTCCCTTCCCCTTAAGGAACTGGATAATCACCACGCTTCCACCGGCAGCAGCGGTAAGGACTGCCTCACCAAGCGCTGCCGGAGATTTTCCATGTCCATCTCCGCTATAGATACAAATTGCTCCCTGTTTCATGCTCCACCTCATATATTTATAAATCATGGCATATGTCCGCTTGAATGCAAGCATTCATCGTCCATACTGCCATAATTTGCATGGCTCTGAATAGTTACAAATTAGTTGTTCCTGTTAAATCCTGCACGTTTACGAAGGGTAGGATCCAGGATCTTCTTACGGATACGCAGAGACTTCGGGGTGATCTCCAGAAGCTCATCCGTATCGATAAACTCCAGTGCCTGCTCAAGGCTCAATACCTTAGGCGGTGTGAGACGCAGTGCCTCATCGGAACCCGATGCACGGGTATTGGTAAGCTGCTTCTTCTTGCAGACGTTGATTTCCACATCCTCCGGCTTACCGTTCTGTCCGACGATCATACCGGCATATACCTTTTCACCGGCACCAATAAACAGTGTTCCACGTTCCTGCGCATTATATAAGCCGTAGGTAATGGATTCTCCGGATTCAAATGCAATAAGAGATCCCTGCTTACGGTACTGGATATCTCCCTTATAGGGTGCATATTCATCAAAAATGGTGTTGATGATACCATTTCCCTTGGTATCGGTCATGAATTCGCCACGGTATCCGATTAAGCCTCTTGCCGGGATAGAGAACTCCAGTCTCGTATAGCCTCCGGTAATCGGGGTCATGTTCTGCAGCTCGCCCTTCCGCTGTCCCAGCTTTTCAATAACCGTTCCGGTAAATTCATCCGGCACATCAATATAGGCAATTTCCATAGGCTCTGTCTTACGTCCCTTGGAATCCTCATGGTACAGCACCTCTGCCTTACTTACCGCAAATTCATAACCTTCACGACGCATATTCTCAATTAATACGGACAGATGAAGCTCTCCGCGCCCGGATACCTTGAAGCATTCGGTGGACTCGGTTTCCTCTACACGAAGGGAAACATCTGTATTTAATTCCCTAAACAGACGGTCTCTTAAATGTCTGGAAGTAACAAACTTTCCTTCCTGTCCGGCAAGCGGAGAATCATTTACCATGAACTGCATGGCAATGGTCGGCTCTGAAATCTTCTGGAACGGGATTGCCTGCGGGTTATCGGGAGAACAGATCGTATCCCCGATATGGATATCTGCAATACCGGATACTGCAACGATCGCACCGATGGTCGCTTCCTTCACATTGACCTTGCGTAAGCCATCGTACTCATAAAGAGCACTGACCTTCACCTTCTGCATCTTCTCCGGGTCGTTGGCATTCACGATGACAGCCTCCTGGTTGATCTTAATGACACCGTTATCCACCTTGCCGACACCGATTCTGCCTACATATTCATTATAGTCAATGGTACTGATTAATACCTGTGTTCCTGCCTCCGGATCTCCTTCGGGTGCGGGAATGTAATTTAAGATTGCCTCAAATAGCGGCATCATATTGGGCTCGATATGCTCCGGATCAAGTCCGGAAACACCGCTCTTTGCAGAAGCAAAAATAAACGGACAGTCAAGCTGCTCATCGGTTGCATCCAGATCCATAAACAGCTCTAACACTTCATCCACAACCTCATTGCATCTTGCCTCCGGGCGGTCAATTTTATTCACACATACAATAACGGGAAGCTTTAATGCCAGTGCCTTTTTCAGAACGAACTTGGTCTGCGGCATAACACCTTCAAAGGCATCCACTACGAGGATGGCACCGTTTACCATCTTTAAGACACGCTCTACTTCTCCACCGAAATCGGCATGTCCCGGGGTATCAATAATATTAATTTTTGTATTTTTATAGGTAACAGCAGTATTCTTGGAAAGGATCGTAATACCACGCTCACGTTCGATATCATTCGAATCCATGACACGCTCTGCGACCTCCTGATTTTCACGAAACACACCGCTTTGCTTTAATAATTCATCTACCAAGGTTGTCTTACCATGATCAACATGGGCAATAATTGCGATATTACGGACATCTTCTCTCTTCTGCTTCATAACCTGTATCCTTTCCTTAAAGCCATTTCATAACTGTTTCTTACACCATTTCTTTTCTTAAACCGTAACAGTATATCACTATATATCGGTGATTGCAAGCATGTTGTCGCGCGCTTGTCGAATTCTGCGATGTTTTAACGTTCTAAACTGAAAAAGTACGCATAAAATTTTATTGCATGTAGGAAAAAGCAAAATGAAGAGACAAATGGAGGTAACAAAACATGACAGACAAAGTAATTGAGAACAATCAGGTAATCATTATGGGCCAAATCATCAGTGATTTTCAGTTCAGCCACGAGATATTCGGGGAAGGCTTCTATATGGTAGACGTAAATGTACCGCGCCTTAGTGACTCCTGCGATGTGATTCCTTTAATGGTTTCAGAAAGACTAATTGATGTAAATGAAGATTATCGTGGACAGGGAATCATGGTTCAGGGTCAGTTCCGCTCCTATAACCGGCACGAAAGTGTGTCCGGGCAGGGACTGATGATGCGCAAGAATAAACTTGTTCTGTCCGTATTTGCAAGGGAACTGGAATTTGTGGATGAAATGCCGGAAAGCTCGAAAACCAACCAGATCTATTTAGACGGCTATATCTGCAAGGAACCGATTTACCGAAAGACTCCGTTAGGACGTGAAATTGCCGATCTTCTCCTTGCCGTGAACCGTCCGTATGGCAAAAGTGACTATATCCCCTGCATCTGCTGGGGAAGAAATGCCCGGTTCGCCAATACCTTTAAGGTTGGCACCCGATGCGAATTATGGGGCCGGATCCAGAGTCGTGAATATATGAAAAAAATCTCGGAAGAGGAATCCGAAAAGCGCATTGCCTATGAGGTTTCTGTAAGTAAGCTCGAACTGATGGAGGATTCCTCCATATCATAAATGGAACTGTTCAGCGGCCGGTCCTGAGGGAAATCCCAAAGAACCGGCCGCTTGTTTTGCTCTATTGTAACTATTCAGAACCACATTCGCAAAATCGCTGCTATGCAGCTTTCTTTTGCTCATGTGGTTACTTCGCCATATAAATTATGCCAAATGTCCTTACGAATGCGAGCATTCGACGTCCATATTGTCATAATTTGCATGGCTCTGAATAGTTACATTTTATATATGCATAACCGCTGTTGCGATGCTGAAATAAATCAGCAAAGACAGGGCATCTACAATCGTTGTAATAAAAGGACTCGCCATAACGGCCGGATCAAAGCCGATCTTCTTGGCAAGCATCGGCAGAAGACATCCGATCACCTTTGCAATAAATACGGCCGCAATCAACGTCAGGCAGACAACAGCAGCCACTGCAATCGTCACATGATCAAGCAGCAAAAGCTTTACAAAGTTTGCTGCAGCCAGTGTAAGTCCGCACAGAACCGCTACCCTCGCTTCCTTCCACAATACCCGGAAGGCATCCTTAAATTCAATCTCATTTAAGGAAAGTCCACGGATAATCGTAACGCTTGCCTGTCCTCCGGCATTTCCACCGGTATCCATAAGCATCGGAATATATGCGGTCAGCACCACGCAGGCACTTAATGCATCCTCAAAGGAAGTAATGATGCTTCCGGTAAAGGTCGCGGAAATCATCAGAAGCAATAACCACGGAATTCTCTTCTTCCAGGTTTCAAAAACCGTAGTCTTCATATATGGCTTATCAGTCGGCACAATAGCTGCCATCTTTTCAATATCCTCGGTAGCCTCTTCCTGCAGGATATCCACGATATCATCGACGGTAATAATACCAACCAGCCGTTCTTCATTATCCACAACCGGCATTGCCGTAAAGTCATATTTCTGGAACTGTCTGGCAACCTCTTCCTGATCCATCATGGTATTGATGAAGATCACATCCTCATGCATGATCTCACCGATCACGGCATCGGATGGGCTGATCAGGAGATAACGCAGTGCCACCGTACCGATCAGCTTTCTCTTGGCATCTAATACATAACAGATATTAATCGTCTCACTGTCCATGCCCACCTTACGGATCCGCTCGATTGCATCCTCTACGGTCATGGTTTCCTTCAGATCCACATACTCCACAGTCATGATACTTCCTGCAGAGTCTTCCGGATAACGAAGCAGATGATTAATATCTCTCCGGATATCCGGGTTTGCATTTGCAAGTATCTTCTTAACAATATTCGCAGGCATTTCCTCTAAAAGGTCTGTTGCATCATCGGCCATCAGATTATTGATAATGCCGGCCGCATCCTTCTCAGACATGCTGGTAATCAGTTCATGCTGATGATCCACCTCTAAATAGGAAAATACATCTGCTGCCATTGATTTAGGCAGAATACGGAAAATCTTTAACAGATCTTCCTCCGGAAGCTCCTCTAAAATCACAGCAATATCGGCGGTATTCTTATCCGACAGCATCTGACGGAGCTTGGTGTACTGCTTCTTCTCAAGCAGTTCTTTAACGAGTTCCAAATCCTTGTTCTCTTCCATTGCAATCTCCTTTATATGTGATTTTTATGCTCCGCCCATGGGGAGGAAGATCTGTATTGCTGCTTAATATCTGACTCTTCATAAAAACCACCACCTTTCGAAACTGCGTATGGCAGATCACAAGCTCTGTCACCAGTTTTAACTTTAATTCACACGATAAACATTTGTCAACCAGAAATATCTGTATAATACCCTTCAGAGATCTGTTCGATCTGAATGCGTCCTGCGGTTGCCTCCGTCAGCTTTCTGCGGATCTCTTCCGCACGCTCCTTTGGAATCTGAAGATCAAACTCCACATTCTGTGTATAACGCGATTCCCCGATCGTAATCTGTTCATTGGCAAGCAGATACTGGATCTTTCCAGCATCCGTATAGGCAAGCTTTAAGGTAAAGCATACCCCATAGATCATGGTGCGGATTCCGGCATCTGCAAGGCCTTCCTTTACCGCCTGGGTATAGGCACGCACGAGTCCTCCGGTTCCTAACAGTGTCCCGCCAAAATACCGTGTCACAATCACAACCACATTCGTAACTCCTTCGGAAAGAAGAACCTCTAACATCGGCTTGCCTGCCGTGCCGCCCGGCTCTCCATCGTCACTGCATCTGGTCAGTTCCCTGTTTCTTCCTATAATATATGCCGTACAATTATGACGGGCATCATAATATTTCTTACGGGTCTGTTCGATCCAGCCCATTGCCTCCTCCTCCGACTGCGCCGGATAGACATGTGCAATGAACCGTGACTTCTTTTCTTCGTATTCCCCACACCCCGGCGTATTCACTACCCGGTATGGTAAAAATTCCTGCTCTTTTGGTGCCAACTGCCTGATCCTTCCTTCTTAGTTTCCTCTGAATCAGTGTAACATATGTATTGCGCAAAAGGAATAAAACCTGTGTAAAATGTGAATAATTGTTATGTTTCTATGAATTCTTAATGAAAAAACTTTATTTCAGTACCACAATTTGGTATACTACTTGTATTGTCTAAAACACTTTGCTTTTATTTTGGAGGTTTATTCAATGAATTATACGAAAAAAGGGATTCATGAAAAACAGAAATCCCTGCATGCCACCTCCACCCGTCTGTTAAAGAAGGGACTGTTGGCAGTCTTAAATTTATTTCTGATTGCGGTACTGGCCTGCGGCATTATTGGTGCCAGCCTCGGAATCGGCATTTTCAAGGGAGTCATCGATACCGCTCCCAGTATTGAGAACGTCAAGGTAACACCTACCGGCTTCTCCACCTTCGTTTATGATCTCGAAGGAAACCAGATTGCGAAGCTGATCTCCCAGAATTCCAACCGTATTCCGGTCACCTGGGATATGATACCGGAAAATCTGGCACATGCCTTTGTTGCAATCGAGGATGAACGTTTTTATGAGCATAACGGAATCGATATCAAGGGTATCATCCGTGCTGCCTACGTTGGTATATCCAACGGCTTCCACTTTACGGAAGGTGCAAGTACCATTACCCAGCAGTTACTTAAAAATAACGTCTTTACTGACTGGACAAAAGAAGAAGGTCTCGCAGACAGTATGAAGCGTAAGATCCAGGAGCAGTATCTTGCGATTGAGCTGACCAAGACCATGTCCAAGGATGAGGTTTTGTTAAACTACATGAACACCATCAACCTTGGTCAGAATACCTTAGGTGTACAGGCTGCTTCACTTCGTTACTTTAACAAACCGGTAAACAGTCTGACCCTGTCCGAATGTGCAGTAATTGCAGGTATTACCCAGAATCCATCCCGTTTTAATCCAATTTCCCATCCGGATGAAAACGCCAAGCGCCGGGAAAAGGTTCTGAACAACATGAAGGATCAGGGCTATATCACTCAGGCAGAATACGATGAAGCCATTGCCGATGATGTTTACTCCCGTATCCAGATCGTCAACGACGAAGTAGATGAGACTCTTGTCAATACATACTTCGTGGATGCGCTGACCGATGATGTCATGAACGATCTGCTTGCGGCAGGTTACAACGAGACTCAGGCATTTACCCTGTTATACAGTGGTGGACTAAAGATTTACTCAACACAGGATCCGGACATCCAATCCATTTGTGACGAAGTTTTCTCCAATGAAGAAAATTATCCGGAAAACACCAGATGGCAGTTAAGCTATGCCCTCACCATCAAACGTTCCAACGGAGACTTTGAAAACTTCAGCACGGAAAAGCTGCAGGCATTTTATAAGGAACAGAATGCTTCCTACAATCTGATTTATGATTCGCAGGAAGCCGCCAATGAGGATATTGAATATTATAAACAATTTGTTTTAGGCACAGACGGTGAGGTTTATGACGAAAAGATCACTTTAACTCCCCAGCCGCAGGTATCCATTACGATCGAGGATCAGCATACCGGCTGCATTGTAGCCATGGTTGGCGGCCGCGGTGCAAAGGAAGGAAGTAAAACCTTAAACCGTGCCACTGATACCACCCGTCAGCCGGGATCCACGTTTAAAATTGTTGCCGTTTATGCACCGGCCTTAGACAGTGCGGGATTAACCCTTGCTACCATGGTCAATGACGCACCGTTCAATTATGCGAATGGACGTCCGGTCAGCAACTGGTGGGGAAGCGAATACCGTGGGTTGAATTCCATCCGTCAGGCAATCATTGATTCCATGAATGTCATTGCAGTAAAAACCTTCACGGCGATTACTCCCCAGCTTGGTTATGATTATCTGAAAAACTTTGGTTTCACAACCGTTGTGGACCGTGAAGAAATCACCTATGGCGGTAACACTTATGTTTATTCCGATATCCAGCAGTCCACTGCCCTTGGCGGTCTGACGCACGGCGTCACAAATGAAGAGCTGAATGCTGCCTACGCATGTATTGCAAACGGCGGTACTTATATTAAACCCAAGCTTTATACCAAGGTAGTCGATCATGACGGAAATGTAATTCTCGATAACACCGAACCGGAAACCAAGCAGGTCATCAAAGAAACAACCGCATGGCTTCTCACAGATGCCATGCAGGATGTCGTTACCCAGGGTACCGGTGCCTCCGTCAACTTTGGTGGTATGGCAATCGCCGGCAAAACCGGAACCACTTCCGATTACAATGATGTGTGGTTCTCCGGCTACACTCCGTATTACACGGCAACGACCTGGACCGGTTATGATAATAACACCAAGCTCCGCAAGGGTGAGGAACGAAATCTCGCCAAGAAGCTATGGCGTGCAACCATGGCCAGAATTCACGAAGAACTGCCATCCCAGTCCTTTACGATGCCAAGCGGTATTGTCCAGGCAACGGTATGTGCCCGATCCGGCAAGCTTCCGATTGCAGGCTTATGTGATGGCACATTAAAAACCGAATACTTTGCTGAAGGAAATGTGCCGACCGAAAGCTGTAATGTACACTATCAGGGACCGATCTGTCAGTACACCAATCTTCCTGCCAGCGAACAGTGTCCGTTCAAGGTAGAAGGCGTATTGGAGGTCACCCCTGCAGATGATCCCCTGATGAGCGGGGACAGCACTCTTCCGGAGCAGCAGGAGCCCCAGACACAGGAAATCGTAAATGAAGACGGTTCCATTACTACAGTGACCATACCAAGCACTGCCGGAACCTGTCCTCACAATGCGGAATTCTTCGCTAATCCGGATGCCGAGGCAATTATTGCACAGCAGCGGAACGAAATCATAGCCGCACAGCAGAATGCAGCGGCTGCTGCACAGGCTGAAGCCGCTGCCAATGCCGCAGAAGGCGGGGGAGAACAGCCTCCTGCAGAACAGCCGGCAGGTTAAATAAAAACCGGATTGTCTTTTAGCGGAAATCAGAATAAAGAAAAGAAATACAAAGGCTCCTATCGGATAACCTGTAAAATCAGGTATCAGACAGGAGCCTTATTTGGAATCTTATATAATCTTCAACTTTTTCATCATTATGATGCATAATCCATTAGGTAATGACATGTATTACTTAGGAAATGACAGGTCTATGATCTTTCTTCTATTTTTGAAGTAATATACAGGATATTCCCCAACACCGTTCCAAACAGATGAGTTCTCACAAAGTCTCTGTATTCCTTTACGGAAATGTAATACATCCGTCCCCAGGAAGAGATCCGGTAATAATTTTCCCCCTGATGACTTACAAGACCTGTAATCGTCACATAATGGGCACGGGTGGCATCGACCTGCTTCATCTGCCCGCTGCTTTCCATATAAAGCGGCAGCCTGTCTTCCTTCTGCCAGGGAAGCAAAACACGCGGAATGCACAAAATGACCGGCAGATCTTTTTGCAGCATTTGCTCAATGCGCCTTTCCCTGACGTTCTCGAAAAGTCCCCATCTGGCACGATACGGCATGCGTCTTTTCCACATGAACGCATTAAAACGGATTGCCATAAGTATCCCGGACATTCCATTTTGCGTAGGAAACCACTTAAACTTCCGGCACAGCTTGTTAAAGTAAGTCCGATAGGCTTCCTTTTCCTCAAATACAGTATGATAAGCAATCCCGTCAAGCTGATAAGGTCTGATCTCCTTCTCCGTCAGATACAGCAATAAATCTCCTAAGGCAACCATTCCACAGCCGCCTCTGTATTTCCTCTGGCTACACTTATCCTGTAACGGCTTAAAAAAGAGCTGGCTGCCACCATAGGTCACCTGCCTGCCGTCCTGTACCTGTATATAAGCGCTCCTGCGAATGCCCAGAATCTCCTGTATCAATCTCCTCTTCTCCTGTCCGATTTCTTCAAAATTTCCTTAACCATTTTCTTTAGATTTTTTCTTCAAAACTTTTCGAAAAATCCATTGACAAAGTAATGATCCATATGATACTATACTAAACGGTGATTACACCAATGCTGATGTGGCTCAGTCGGTAGAGCGTCGCCTTGGTAAGGCGGAGGTCACGGGTTCGATTCCCGTCATCAGCTTTTTTTATTTCAACCGGTAAGTATGCGGAATGCGCGTATTTACTGGTTTTTCTTTATTTTTGTGTTTGCTTTATTATAAACTATAGTGCGTAATTTTGAAATGCTGCCACTACTCTATCCCGCCTGATCTAACAATAAAAAACGCCAACCAGCAATTCCATTTACGAATTTACTATTTGGCGCTTAGGCTCTATTATCATCAATTTTTGTTTCAACGATAATATAAAAAATCTATCACAATATTGTGATGATTATTCGAATAAGCAAGAGGTTATTTGGCAGGCGTCCGCTTCTCCTGCATCTCTCGGGTTTCCCCTGTCAAGCCATCGGCGTGTGGATCGGACGAATTCTTCCACCTCAAATAACCTCTCTTATATTCTATTCAAATAGTAACACCATTATTCTTTTTTGTAAAGAACCCTCTTATTTCGCAGCAATCTATTCCACTCTTTTTCATCAATTTTCATAAAAGTTATTATAGAATTTTTGTATTCCTTATTATCAACTGATGTAGCCAATCGCAATACAGTCTTAAATTTTTCCTTTTCCGTAATTATTTCTTTAAGAATCAATGCAGTATTTGGCTTTGGTGTTTCCACAATATAATCTGGGTTTCTCACAATTTCTCCAAACCAAACTGAAAACCGTTCATAAGCCTCTGGATGTCTATCCTTAATGTGTTGAATTTGATTATCCGTAATAATAACCTCATCCGTTCTAATATCCTTGGTTATACACTTATATATTTTTCGATCGATTTTACCTATGCTATGCACTTCAATATTTCCTTTATCTTCTGCTATATCCATTGTAGCAGATTGGGAACCTTCTGCGACCTTCGAAAACCTATTATATTTCAAAAATGTTCATTTATAAAAATTGATTTTCTTCTGAACAGACTGCGTAATTTTTCCTTCTTTGCTCTGATCGCAATATCCTCACGCAACAGGGCCTCGTCCAAAGAGATTGCACCGACTGCCAGCTGGGAAAATGCCTGAATGCTCACTTCCATATCTGTTTCTGTTCCATCTGCAGCCACCTCTACTGCATTCTCTGTCACATGCCAGATCCGGTTATTCTGCTCAATCTGCGGATCACAGACTCTGATCCTGCAATCCGTTCCTTCCGGCTTTGAAAGGATTTCCAGCATCCTTTTCACATTGATAACACGCACCATATAATCCTGCCTTGTTGTCTTTTGGATCTCGTATGACTTCGCTGATCTGATCACAGAATATAATTCCAGATCATAAGGCAGTGTTAACTCAATTTCTCCATAATCCGCACTGAATCTTGCCAGAAATCCAAGGATCGCCCGAAAACCTTCCGGGGAGTTCCATACTGCTTCCTCAACCCACATGAACGCTGCTTCCTTCTGATATACATCCTCAATCAGCAGATAAGCAACATTCTGTCCCTTTTCACGAAGCAGATAGGAAAACTTCCGTTCCTTATAAATATTGCCTTTCATATGCTCTCTCTTCATAAGAGCTTCCTCACGCTTCACCGCAAGGTTATATTTCGGTGCAAACTGCCGGTAAAGACTAAAATAGTCTGAAATATCTTCTCCTTCCTCCCACATGACAGCTTCTCCATCAAAGTGGTACCCCTTTAAGACTTCAGGTTTAAACCTGTATTGATTCCTATAACACACTGTCTCATAACCGAATTTCCGGTAGAACTGATGGCTGAACGGATACAATGTCGAAATCACTTCCCCGTTTTCATAAGCATAAGGCAGGAGCTTCTCAAAAATATTCCGGACAGATCCGGTATTCCTGTATTCCGGCAGAGTAGATACGGCGCCGATTCCTCCATTCTGTATCTCCTGCCCATCCACGTACGAGGTGTAACGGTTATTGATGATCCTTGCCATGAGAGTTCCTTTCTCATCAAAGGCTCCCCAGTCCTCCTCTTTTGCCTCTTCACACTCCTGTCTTTTCTTCGCAAGATCATCGATCCTCTCATGGAAGCAGATTCCGGATATCCGGCCTGCCATAAATTTTTCTTCCTGCTTTAGCTGTCTGATAACCATTGTTTTCTCCCCCACCTTATCATTCTCAGCTTATACTGCCTTATTTCTTATTATTTCTTCCTATTATTACTATTGCTCCCGGCATTCCTGTCACAGGCATAATTCCCGTCACGGGCTTTTTACCGGTAACTACGCACGATACGCACAATTACCGGTTTTCTTTACTTCTGTGTTTATCTGCTTTGCGTTTCTCTGGTTTTCCTGCGGTTCATCAAATCATAAATGCAGGGAACCACAAGCAGGGTCAGCAGAGTTCCATAAAGCAGACCTCCTACCGTAACGATTGCCATCGGCTTGCCCATCGCTGCTCCCATATCTGTACCAAATACCATAGGTAACAGTCCGAGGATCGTTGTTAACGCCGTCATCAATACCGGACGAAGTCTTGTCCTGCCTGCCTGTAAAATCGCCTCATGCTTTTCCATTCCCTGTGCAATCAGCTGGTTCATATAATCCACAATCACAATACCGTTATTTACGATAATACCTGCCAGCATGACAAAGCCGATGACTGCAACCACACTGACCTCACAGTTTCCAAGGAACAGTCCCAGGAAGCCCCCCGTAAAAGCCAGGGGAATCGTAAACATGATGATAAACGGAGATTTCAGGGACTGGAACTGGGCAACCATAATCAGATACATGAAAATAACCGCCAGAAGCAGCATCAGCATCAGCTGCTGCATGGCATCCACAATCATCTCATTTTCACCCTCCATCACAAGAGAATAGCCCTCCGGTACTTCATAAGCTGCAAGGTTCTGTTCCAGCTTCCGGGATACCAGACCCACGTTATATCCGTCTGCAATGGAAGCAGATACTGCAATATAGCGGTTCTGTTCTGTTCTGCTTACTGATTTTGGAGAAATGGTATTCTCAAATGCTGCAATATCCTTAAGTGGAATTTCCACCTTCTTATTGTCTTTATCTGTCTTTTCAATAATAAGATCCTGTACCAGCTTCCGGGTAAGTTCCATGTCATTGGCGTTCTTTACATAGACTTCATATTCCTTCGCCGTTGTTTCAAAGGTTGTCGCACTGGATGCATCCTTTAGCTTTGCCGCAATCTGCTGGTAAACTTCAGCTACCGTGAGTCCCTGATCCATTGCCTTATCGCGGTCGATGAGTATCCGCATCTCGCCGGTTGCCTCCTCCAGACCATCAGAAACCTTCTCTGTTCCTTCCGCAGCCTCCACAATAGCAGCTACTTCTCTGGCAATCTGCTGAAGAGTATCCAGATCGCGCCCCCGCACCTGAATCGAAATACCATCACCGCCCAGCGCACTCATATCCATCATGGAGGTTTCAATACTCAATTCTGCTCCCGTCTCTTCACAGAGCTGTGCAGTCTGTTCCTCAATTGCATTGGAAAGCTCTTTGTTGTTCAATTTGGGCTTTTCTACTGTGGTCAGATAGATGCTCGTCTCATGCGTTGAACTGTCTGCGGATCCTCCCATCAAAGAACCCATGGAAGAGGTGCTGGCCATGGCTCCCACATCCTCAACATCCTCCATATTACTTAAGATCTCCACTACCCGGTCCGTTACCTCTGCGGTTTCGCTTAACGGCGTGGTATCCGGAAGCTCTAAGGTAATGGTCATCTGTGTGCTTTCCATGGTTGGCATAAATGCGGTTCCTTTGGAAAGCGAAGCCAGGGCACTTCCTACAAGCAGCACCAGAACTCCGATAAAGATCAGTGCTTTATGCTTCAAAGACCAGTCAAGAACCTTTACATAGCCATTCATCAGTCCGTTAAAGAACCGGCTCTCCTTCTGTTCCTTTGTTTTCACCAGAATCTTTGAGGACATTGCCGGAACTACCGTAAGGGCCACGATGAGGCTTGCGCCAAGGGAATATCCGATCGTCAGTCCCATATCCACGAACAACTGACGTGTAATTCCTTCTGTAAAGACAATCGGAAGGAAAACGCAGACTGTCGTCAGGGTCGATGCTGCAATCGCTCCCGCCACTTCCCTGGTTCCTTCAATCGCTGCTTCCGTTACCGAAGCCCCCTCGCTGCGAAGCCGGTAAATATTTTCAATTACTACGATAGAGTTATCTACAAGCATGCCAATCCCAAGCGCCAGTCCGGAAAGAGAAATCACATTAAGGGTTACCCCGCTGAAATACATGCAGACTACCGCTGCCACTATACTGATCGGAATGGAGCATGCAATCACTGCGGTCGGCCGGATGTCTCTAAGGAACAGCAGCAGGATAAGGATCGCAAGTCCTGCTCCGAAAATAATATTGTTAAAAATGGAATCCGTAACCATATCAATGTAGATTCCCTGATCCATAAGGGTAATCAGCATCAGATTTTCGTTCCGCTCTAACAGTTCATCAAACCTTGCAAGAATCTTGTCCGATACTTCTCCGGTCGAGTAACCGGTCTGCTTCTGCATGGTTAAAAGAATCCCCGGTTCTCCATTTACATTCGTATAAATATCTGCAGAGTTGTCTGTCATGAAAACATCGGCAACATCCCCTAAGGTAATCACATCGACGCCATCCATATCCACATTTAAAATCGGCATCGCCTTTAGCTCTTCAACCGTATCCGGTTTATCGCCCACGCGGATCAGGTAAGAAATACCATCCTCGGTAACGTATCCGGCAGGCATTGAGAAATTCTGCGCAGCCAGAAGCTGTTCCACGGTATCTACCGTAAGAATACCGTTCATATCTGCCTGGTCGTACGCATCCTCCCTCGCTTCCTCGATCTGCTCTTCGCCGTCCAGAATCTGCTGCAATGCATCCGCAAGCTGTTCTGCATTGTCATTAATCTGATCATAGCCTTCCTTAATCTGATCCGCTCCGGCATCTAACTGCTCCTGTCCGGACTTTATCTGTTCTTCCCCGGCTTCAAGCTGCTTCTGTGCAGAGTCCAGCCCGGACTCCGCAGAAGCTATCTGCATTTCTCCTAAGCTGATTGTGGTCTGTGCATTGGCAAACTCAATTGCTGCCTGCAGGTTTCCCTGATACAATTCTGTTAACGCGCTGTCCAGCTTACTGATATTTCCTTCAATTTCAGAAAGTGCGGACTTATACTGGTCGATCGGTGCTGCAGCCATGGCCTTCTGGGACTCAAGATCGGTAATTTTCTTTTCCAGACCCGTCTTTTCAGTCTGAAGTTCACCTACATCATTTACATTTGCAGAACTAAGAATTCCTGCTTTGACCTGCCTTAAAGAGGCCTTAATATCTCCCATGGTTGTACCATCAGTTGGAGTTGAAATTCCCATTGAAGTACACAGCTGTCTGATATTCTCCTGTTGATCAGCAGACAGACTTCCAAATGTTGTTACATCTCCCAATTGATCAAGCATTGTAATCGCAGCATCAATCCCATTCACCGCCGTAATTGGCTGTTCAAGCATCTGCACTCCGGCCCTGGCCTGCTCGATACCGCTGTCCAGTCCCTTCACCGTCGCTTCTGCAGTCTGGATTTCAAGCTGTAAATGTGTCTTTGCCGCCTCGGCATCCGCCTTTGCGGTAAGAAGCTTTGTTTCTGCCTCGGCAAGCTGCTTCGTGGTCGCATCCTTTTTACTGTTTAATTCGGTTTTTCCGCTTTCCAGCTGGCTCTTTTTATCTGCCAGCTCATTGCGTCCGTCAGCAAGCTCTTTTTTCGAATTTTCAATCTCTGCTTTGGAATCATTCAACTCCTGCTGCTTTTGGGCAAGCTCTGCTTCGGAATCGGCAAGCTCCTTCTTCGCATTTTCCAGTTCTGCCTGTCCGTCATAAATATCCTGCTTGTTTTCCTGCAATTCTGCCAGATTTTCATCAATTTCTTTATCAATAGAGCCAAACACCTGCTCATTGACTGCATCAATCTTTTCCTGACGGATAATAACATTCACGCTCTCTTCCAAAAGTCCCATACCACTTACAGAAGCCACGCCCTCGATACTCTCCAGTTCCGGCACAATGGTATCATTTGTCAGATCCGTAATTTCTGCTGCAGACATATCCTTTCCACCAACTGCCGCAATCATAACCGGCAGCATATCAGGATTTATTTTCATAATAATCGGATTCCCGACAGAATCGTCCCAGTAGCTCCTGATCTGATCCAGATTTTCACGAATCTCAAGCGAAACGGCATTCATATCTGCCGACTGGGCAAACTGCAGAATTACCATGGAATAATTTTCATTTGAAACAGAACTGATTTCTTCAATATTACTTACGGTAGCCATAGAAGACTCCACCGGCTTCGTTACGACCATTTCTACGGTTTCCGGACTTGCCCCCGGATAAGTCGTCATGACCAGTACGTAAGGAAAGCTGATATTCGGCAGCAGATCCGAGGTCATTTTGGTAAATGACACAATACCCAAAACAATTACAAGCACTACTGCCACCAGAACAGTATACGGTTTTCTGACACTGAATTTTCCAAACATTCTCTCTCCGCCTTTCTCCATGCTCTCAGCAATAAGTGCTTCGGATTGTACTGAATGATTACCTGCTTTCCTATAAAACTGTTACGCAAAATGGGATATTTGTCCTTTGAAACTACAGATATTTCCAATTATGTCACAATAAAAAGAGTATATTGCGTCCAAAAATCTTCGTCAATACACCCCTCTTAAAGTTTATAAAAATTTAATTGTTTCCCTTCAATTCCCTGCGGATTTTGGCTTTCACACGCTGCAGGGCATTGTCTGTTGATTTATCATCCCTGCCCAGAACCTTCGCAATCTGCCCATATGACATTCCGGTAAGATACAGATCGAGCACCTGCTTTTCAAAAGGACTTAATTCCCTCTCAATCATCTGCTCAATGCGTTCCACATTTTCACGGTCAATCAGCAGCTCCTCCGGGTTCTTCTCTAATGGGGAAATCAGACTGTTAATCAGCTTTACCTCCTCTGAGGACTCTCCTTCCTCCTGACGGGAATAGTCTGCATAAATGGAAATATAGGAATTAAGCGGTGCATTCTTCAGCCGTCCCGCTGCCTGAATTGCTGTATACATCTGTCTGGACACACACAGATCCGCAAAGGTAAAAAAGCTGGCATCCCTTCCCGTATCATAATCACGAATTGCCTTAAAAAGCCCGATCATTCCTTCCTGTATCAGATCTTCCCGGTCCGCACCCAGAATGTACATCGACTGCGCCTTGCTGCGCACCAGATTCTTATACTTTTCCATAATATAATCCGTAATGGCATGGTCTCCATCCCGAAGCTGCACGATCAATTCTTCATCGCTGTATTTTGCATACTCATTAACCATAGGAGCCCACCTCCATCGTCATATCCTTCCGGATCTGCGCATCTGCTGCTTCCTCATTCATTTTCTTAGCTTCCATATCAATAGGATCCTTGTCCTGTGCGGTATCTCTTTCCCGAAATTTCAGAATATCTGTTGGAATCCTGGACTTAAATTCTTCTTCAGCTTCCAGCTCTGTTATATCCTTGGAATCTGTTATGTTTTTATAATCTGTTTCTTCCTCAGCCTGTGAATCCTGCAGCCGGATCAGATCGGCTGCAATGTGCTCTGCCAGAATCCGGTAGCCGTCCGGATTGCAATGTACACCATCCGGCATATAATTTGAAATCACTGCGGCATCGTGGCTGTCCAGTAAATTCGAATCATACAGGTCAATCACATCAAATTCATATTCCCTGGCAAGAGCAATCATACTGTCCACAATGACACGCTGCGACAACAGCTCCGGACGATCCTTACGCAGAATATCATGCAGAACATTGGGAAGCGGTGTAACGAAAATAATCTCTGCATCGGGATAATTCTCCTTCAAGCCCCGCATCAGTTCATCCAGATCCCCAATCAGGGTACGGGGAGAACGCTCTTCAAAATTTCCCACATTTTCCCGGTGCAGACAGAACCCGTCATTCGTTCCTCCCATAACCAGAATAAGGTCTGTATCCTCCGGTATGTCCATGTAACGGTCCACAAAGGCATCCTGCCAGTATCTTCCGATCGAGGATCCTCCGATTCCAAGATTTACTACTTCCTCTGCTCCCAGAATTTCTGTCAGCTTCGTCGGGTAGGAATACTGCTGATAGTCCTCCATGCTTTCAAGGTTTGCCGCCTGTGTGATACTGTCACCCAGACAGGCAATCTTTTTATCCGAAAAGTCCAGGGTACTTTGTCCAATCACCACCTGGTCTGCTTCATTCCACTCAACTGTTTCCATATAAGAACTATGTTCCAGTCTGCGCTCCCGCAGCGTCGGGCGTACCAGAATATTACCGGATACCGTAGTTAAAGAAATGCCTCCCCCGGAAACCTGGTTTTCCGAAACGGTATTGCCTGAAACGGTATTATCTGAAACGGTATTGTCAGAAACACTGTTCCCGGAAATAGCATTACCGAAGACGCCGTTTTCTGAAATAGCATTATCAGAGACGCCTCCCCCGGAAACTGCATTGCCGGAAATCATATGATCGGAAAGGTCTCGGTCTGAACTATCATTACCGGATGCAAAGGCATACGCATTTTCAGACACATCTGCAGCATCAGCCTCTCCGGACAGCGCATCTCCCGAGACAGATTCCCCATCTGAAACGCTCCCCTCAGCCCCATTTTCTGAAGGTGATGCGGTCAGGAACTCCTGCAGTACATCCTCATCCTCATCTTCCAGATCATCCACTGCATATTCATGGAGAAAGGTCTCTACCGCCGCTTCGTCCTGCGAAAGCTCTTCAAGCTGTGTCCGCAGCTGCTCTGCCTGTGCATGACTTTCTGCATACAGCTCTTCACATTCCTTTTCGTATTTTATTCTCTCCAAATAGTTTAATCCTTTATCTGCGCCCACTGCAATCAGCAAAATTGCCACCATTGCAATCATGGTTGCCAGGACTCTTCCGGCTGCCTTCATAATACCTTCCTAATCTGCTTTACAGCATCCTGTTCATTACAAATCTAATCACTCATCTGCCGCCGGCGCAGGTTCTTTGCCGGACAATCTCATAAGCCAGGACCCCGGCCGCTACGGAAGCATTCAGGGAATCAATATCGCCATGCATAGGAATAGAAGCTGTCATATCACACTTTTCCTTCACAAGACGGCCTACTCCGGATCCTTCATTTCCAATTACCAGTCCGATCGGTCCTGTCAGGTTTAAGTCATACATCGTTTCTCCGCCCATATCCGCACACACAAACCATAAGCCCTGCTGCTTCAGTTCTTCTATGGTCTGTGCCATATTGGTCACACGGGCCACCTTCGTATAGTTTAATGCTCCTGCAGAGGTTCTCGCTACCGTTGCAGTAAGTCCTACTGCACGATTCTTCGGAATAATCACTCCATGTGCCCCGGCAAGATTCGCTGTACGGATAATAGCGCCCAGATTATGCGGATCCTCAATATTATCAAGCAGGAACAAAAAAGGGGGTTCATTCTTTTCTTTAGCAAGTGCAAGCATGTCCTCTACCTCTGAATATTCATAGGCCGCAATCGTTGCTATAACGCCCTGATGCCTCCCTGTTTCTGAAATCTGATCCAGACGTTCCTTTGATACATATTTTATAACCACATCATGCTTTCTCGCTTCCCGCTTAATCGTCATAATCGGTCCGTCCTGACAGCCATCCAGAATATAAAGCCGGTCAATGGACTGTCCGGAACGAAATGCTTCAATCACTACATTTCTTCCCTCTATAATGGATTCATTTTTTTCTTTTCTGAATTCTTCCATGCTTTGATCCTTTCTTCGTTTCTCTGTGGAACACAATCCAACCATGTGCAGTGTTGCTATGTATATTTCTTGCTCAGTGCACAGTCTTCCTATGTATTCCTATGTATTCCTATGTATTCCTATATCTTTCTATGTTTTTCCAGTTCTTTCTGAATTAGTATCCCTGCTCTGTCTGCTTAATTCATTTTCCGTGTTTCCAGGATATCCATGCCCTTTTGGATCAGCAAAAGCATCCTCTCCTCCTGCCCGGTAAGATACAGATATCCCATCAGTGCTTCCAATGCCGTTGCCTTTTTATACTCTGCCATAGTTGCATGCTTAGCTTTCGTGTACGGCTTCGCATTGCGCCCCCGTTTCAGGATTACCTGTTCTTCCTCTGTAAGCTCCGGTAACAGCGCGTCCACTAAAAGAGCCTGTGCGGTCGCATTTACATAGCGGATCGTATAGTGGTGAAGCTTATTGGCAGGTGCATTTCCACGCATCACAACCACCGTCCGGATCACCAGATCATATATAGAATCTCCGATATAAGCAAGCGTAAGAGGTGAATACGTCCGAATATCCACCTCTTTACCTTCAAATGCTTCTCTTATCCTTTGTACAAAGGTTAAGCCATTTTCCATTTTACGCCCTCACGTGTATCTTCCAGAACGATGCCCTTCTGTAACAGTTCTTCACGAATGGCATCTGCCTTTGCGAAGTCCTTTGCTTTCTTTGCTTCCTTACGCTCTGCAATCTTTGCCTCGATGTAGCTTACCAGCTCCGCATCCACATCATCTGCTTTCTCTTCTGCCTTTTCACCATCAAAAAGTCCTAAGGAGAGAACCTCATCAAAGCTTGCAGCCAGCTTGCGCTTCGTTACATCATTGCAGTCTGCCTTTAACAGATCATACAGTACGGTAATTGCCATTGAGGTATTTAAGTCATTGCAAAGTGCATCTTCGAATTTACGGCGGTATTCTGCATAAACCGCTTCATCCACTTCTCCTTCTTTGGAAAGTCCGGCAATCTTCTTAAGGAGCTTTTCATAAGCCGACTTTACATTGTCCATGACTTCATAGGAAAACTCCAGCGGCTTCCGGTAATGGGACTGTAAGCAGAACATCCGGTAAACCAGCGGATTATAGCCCTTGCTTTCGAGTAAGGAGACCGTCAGGAAGTCACCCTTTGACTTGCTCATCTTACCGGTCTTGTCATTTAAGTGATGTACATGGAACCAGTAATTACACCATTTATGTCCAAGGTAGGACTCACTCTGTGCAATTTCATTTGTATGATGCGGGAAAATGTTGTCCACACCGCCGCAATGGATGTCCATATATTCTCCAAGATGCTTCATGCTGATGCAGGAGCATTCAATATGCCATCCCGGATATCCAACGCCCCATGGGCTGTCCCATTTAAGCGCCTGATCCTCAAACTTGGATTTGGTAAACCACAGAACAAAGTCGTTCTTGTTCTTCTTATTTTCATCCTCGGTCACATCATCACGCACGCCAACTAAAAGCTCGTTCTCGCTCTGGGTATTAAATACATAATATTCCTTAAGCTTTGAGGTATCAAAATACACATTTCCTCCGGCCACATAGGCATAGCCCTTCTCTAAAAGGACCTCGATCATATGAATAAACTCACTAATGCAGTTCGTTGCAGGCTCCACCACATCCGGGCGCTTGATATTAAGCTTTTTGCAATCTTCAAAAAAAGCATCGGTATAGAACTTTGCAATTTCCATAACCGTCTTGTGCTCACGCTTTGCCCCACTTAACATCTTATCTTCACCGGTATCGGCATCGGAAGAAAGATGACCGACATCCGTGATATTCATCACACGCTTTACATCATATCCAAGATAACGCAAGGTCTTTTCCAGTACATCCTCCATGATATAGCTGCGCAGATTTCCGATATGTGCAAAATGATACACCGTCGGTCCACAGGTATACATTGCAATTTTGCCATCCACATTCGGGATCACGGTTTCTACTTTTTTCGTTAATGTGTTGTAAAAGGAAAATCTATTCTCCATCTTTCCTCTCCTCCTTTAATTGTCTGATTTCTATTTCCATCTGCTGCATCCGCTTACGCAGCATGGACAGCTCTTCTTTTACCGGATCCGGCAAATGGATCTGATCCAGCTCTTCCTGGGGAAGTCTCTGGTTGTTGCGCTTCACCACATGTCCCGGCACCCCGACCACAGTGGAATTCGGCGGAACCTCTTCCAAAACGACCGATCCTGCCCCGATCTTGGAATTATCCCCGATCGTAAAGGATCCAAGGATTTTGGCACCGGCACTGATCATGACATTATTTCCAATCGTCGGATGTCTCTTTCCCTGCTCCTTACCGGTTCCTCCGAGGGTTACCCCCTGATACAAGGTCACGTTATCACCAATGATCGCTGTTTCTCCGATAATGACACCGTTTCCGTGATCGATAAAAAATCCTTTGCCAATCTGCGCTCCCGGATGAATCTCAATTCCGGTCTTACGCACAGCACGCTGGGAAATCCATCTTGCCCAGAAATAGTGCCCTTTCTGATAAAGCCTGTGTGCCAGCCGGTAATGCAGCATCACCTTAAAGCTTGGATACAGCAGTACCTCCATACTGGAATGAATGGCCGGATCCCTCTCTCTTATGATTCGGATTTCTTCTTTAATTTTGCTGATGACTCCCATAACTGCTCCATTTCCTATAAAATAAGAAACGGAATATTCCATCTACAGAGACGAAATATTCCGCGGTTCCACTCTACTTAAAGACAATAATGTCTTTCCCTTACAGTCGATAACGTGACCAGACGTGCCGGGATATCAGAAGCCGCTTCTTCGTTCTCCCTGCAGACTCCGGAGTGCACTTCCCGTTCCCCGAAAGTAAAAGCTGCTTACAGCCGATGGCAGCTTCTCTCTGTTACCTCTTGATTACGGTACTCTTCTCCATCATAGTCGTTTTCTGTGTATTTGCCTGTAGCTGCTCTATCTCCACAGCTACCTTAACTACTATATAGAATATGCAACTTTTGAGGTTTTGTCAACCATCAGTCTTCGGGCATCCGGTGCAGCCGGCACAGCCTCTTTGCATCACATCCTCACTCTGCAGTCCCAGAGGTGTTGTCAGCAGACAGATTGCCTGGGAAGAAATCCCCTCTCCGCTTCCGGTAAAGCCAAGTCCTTCTTCTGTCGTTGCCTTGACATTGACCTGGGACAGATCAATATGCAGCGTATCTGCAATGTTCTTCCGCATCGTATCAATATAGGGGCGCATCTTCGGTGCCTGTGCAATAATGGTCGCATCAATGTTCTCAATGAGGAAATAATGCTCCTCCAAAAGTGCTCCTACGTGTTCTAACAGCTTTAAAGATGAAATTCCCTTATAAGCAGGATCCGTGTCCGGAAAATGCCTGCCGATATCACCAAGTGCCGCTGCTCCAAGCAGTGCATCCATAATGGCATGTAACAGCACGTCCGCATCCGAATGTCCGAGCAGTCCCTTTTCATAAGGGATCTCGACACCGCCAATAATCAGCTTCCGCCCTTCTGTCAGTTTGTGTACATCATAACCCATACCGATTCTCATATCGTTATTGTTTCCTCCTGTAATTTCTAGTAACAGTTCAGCCATGCAGAAATGATTGTGTAAGATGGACGTGGGAGCTTGCTCACTAAGGACAGCTTATACCATCATTTCTATAGGGCGGACGCCCGACATGAAATAAGTTGCCGGAAAGCACGTATATTTGTTAGCCAAATCTGTACAATCCGGCAGCTTATGAATGGGCATGGCTGAACTGTAAAAAATGTGAGTAACTATTCACTGCCATGCAGAAATGATTGTGTAAGATGGACGTGGGAGCTTGCTCACTAAGGGCAGCTTATACCATCATTTCTATAGGGCGGACGCCCGACATGAAATAAGTTGCCGGAAAACACGTATATTTGTTAGCCAATCTGTACAATCCGGCAGCTTATGAATGGGTATGGCCGAACTGTTACCCTAATCTGTGTTCCTGTTCAGCATACCATTTTCTTTTCGATTTGTATATGATATGATGGAGTTATTCGAAACAATGGGGGGACTCTTATGCAATTACGCGATTTTTTATCCTATGAGGAAATCTATATTCAATGCCATGACAATCCGGATGCCGATGCGCTGGCTTCCGGCTTTGGCTTATACACCTATTTTCAGAATCATGGTATCAAAACCCACCTGATTTATACCGGAAGATTCCGTATTCGGAAGGCCAATCTGGTTCTGATGGTGGAGAAATTAAACATTCCGGTTGAATATGTGGAGGAAGGTACACTTCGTCTGACTGATGAACTTCTGCTTACCGTAGACAGCCAGTATGGAGCCGGCAACATCACCAAAATCCCGGCAGAGCATATCGGGATCATTGACCATCATCAGATGGAAGCCCGGAACATTCCGGATTCTCTGATCTTAAGTGACTTTGGAAGCTGCTCGACAGTAGTCTGGAAGCTTCTTTGCGAAGAACAGTTCGACCCCAATGCCTATCCTGATCTTGCAACTGCCCTTTATTACGGACTCTACAGTGATACCCAGCAATTTACGGAAGTGCACAACCCGGCAGATAAGGATATGCACGATGCTTTAACGTACCGTAACAGTGTCTTTTCCTTATTAAAAAAGTCCAATATTTCCTCCTCAGAGCTGGAAATTGCCGCAATCGCCATTCTGCGCGCAGTACACAATAAAGAAAAACGCTATTCCCTCATCAAATCCGAACCCTGCGATCCCAACATCTTAGGTCTGATCAGTGACCTTTGTATTCAGGTTGACAGTGCCGATGTATGCGTCGTTTACAATGAACTTCCCGATGGAATAAAGTTCTCAGTCCGCAGCTGCACAAAAGAAACCAAGGCCTGTGATCTGGCTGCTTATCTTGCAGGGAAAATCGGTTCCGGCGGTGGTCATCTGGAAAAATCCGGCGGCTTTATTAACCGTTGGCTTTACGAGAGCAGATATGGTTCTTTGCTCACCGAGGATTATTTTTCCATCCAGGTTCAGAATTATCTCAACAGCTTCGATATTCTGGATGCCAGAACAAGCCACGTGGATCACTCCCGCATGAAGTCTTATCGCCGCAGACAGCTTCCAGTCGGTTATGTCCAGCCTACGCAGCTTCTGCCTTCCAAGACACCGATTACCATCCGTACAATCGAAGGTGATCTCGATCTGATCATCTCCGAGCAGACTTATATCATGATTGATCTTCAGGGAAAGGTATCCGTAAAATCCAGAGAAGATTTCCACGAACACTATCTGCCGACCAAAGACGCTTATCATCCAAAGGCTCTTTATATGCCAACCATTAAAAACCGTCTGACCGGTACACAGATCCGCTTATCCGGATACATCCACTCCTGTATTCCGCTGGAAAGTACCATCGTTCAGGCTTATCCGCTTGAAAGAGCCTGCAAATTATTCCCTCTGTGGGATGAAGAAAAATATCTGCCCGGCAATATCGGTGACTATCTTGTTGCATTAAAGGATCAGCCGGACGACCTGTTTATTGTGGAAAAGGAAGTCTTTGAACAGACCTATGAATTAATTTAAGATAAAATAAAAAAGATCCAAAAGGATCTTTTTTAATAGCGAGAGAGAGACTTGAACTCTCAACCTCCCGGGTATGAACCGGACGCTCTAGCCAGTTGAGCCATCTCGCCATATTCATTATAAATGGGACCTATAGGGCTCGAACCTATGACCCTCTGCTTGTAAGGCAGATGCTCTCCCAGCTGAGCTAAGATCCCATGTATATGATGGAGCATAGCGGCTCAGATATTGATGGAAGCCATTGAATGTTTACATTCATAAGGCTGACATCGATAGATGAGACATTAGGCTATGAATGCAGGATGACAAATCTCTGATTTGCATACAGCATCCACGCCGCTATGCGACACCTTCTGTCGTCTCGCGACTGCTTTACTAAGATACCATTTTAGGTACAGGTTGTCAAGTTATTTTAATAAGTTTTTTTAATTTTTTTATATCCCTTTCCAAACGCTCCGGAGGCCACTGCACTCCATACACCGGAAGGAACTCATGCTGCAGCCCTTCCACTACTCCATCCGGCGCATACTGTACATACCGGATTCCTCTTCCCGGAATGCCGACCCCCTGGTGATGGGCACTGTTTACCAGCATATCCGATCCATACACTTCATAGAGAAAAGAGTCCACTTCATTCCTTGCCGGGTGCATCTGATCCTTTTCCCGGTAAGCATGATGAACCGCCGTCGGAAGATGCCTGAGCATATCCCCGCCAAAGGCAATATTAATGAGCTGCATCCCCTTGCAGATTCCAAACACCGGCTTCCGGTACTGACAGAATGCTTTTAAAATTGCAAGCTGGATCCGGTCAAGCTCGGGCGTCAGCTTCTCCTGTCCCTTCCGGATCAGCTGCTGCTCCCATTCGCTGTACTGCCGGATCTCCGGCTCCGGAATAAGAAGCTGTCCGAACAGCTTCGGATCCACATCCCCGCCTCCCGGTAAAAGCAATCCATCGTATTCATCCACATCCTTTACCTGTAATGACGTAACAAAATGCACCTGCATCGCTGCAAGTGCATTTTCGTAATTAGTTGTCTGTCCGGCTTCTCCGGCAATTAAAATTTTCTTCAAAGCAATCCCTGCCCGCACGCGTTTCCTTATAACTTATGCACGCAGCTCCTCAATTATTCAAACGGGCGGTCATAAACAAACTTAATCTGCTTTACTTCAATACCGTTCTGCGGGAAGTACAGGCGCATAATCGCATATTTCATGCCAAGGTCCGCTTCTCTTGTCTGCGTTACCCACTGGCCGTTTGTACCATTAAAGGTATATACCCCGCGCGGTGTTCCGGCAAAGGATAAGGTAACCGGAATCTGTGCCAGTTCTCCAAGATCGGACTTAGCCGTAAGCTCTGCCTTATAATATCCCAGCTGCTCAAGATCCAGTGCAAAGTCAATGCTGGTTCCCTTGGAAATTTCATGACCGGACAGGTCAATCACAACCTCCCTGTCCACCTTATAATAGGTCAGATCTCCGACACATTCCTCAAAGCCCTCTTCCGCTCCGAGAATTTCTATCGTGTCTTCCTCATTCTGCATTCTCATAAAGGCATGTGTATTCATCATAAAGCGGCAGATATTCTTCGCACAGCGCTGTAATTCGCCAAGTGTCAGTGATCCGTCATGCAGAGACTCGACCGTATTATCGCCATGCTCATTCTTTTCCGAATCCGGACATACCATATAAAGATCATTCTGTGCCTTTACCATTGTTGCAAAATCGGTCTTTGCAGGCTTATCCCCTTCCCTGCAGACATAAGCCCACCAGTCGGTCATGACCACGCCTTCAAAGCCCCACTGCTTCCGCAGGATATCCGTAACCAGATCATAGTTACTGGAGGTCCAGATGCCATTCACCGGTCCATAGGTCGTCATGACTGCATCTGCCTTTGCTTCCTTCACTGCAATTTCAAATCCTCTTAAATAGATCTCACGCAGCGCACGTTCGGATATGATACTGTTGGAGGTATGGCGCCTCGTTTCCTGATTGTTTCCGCAGAAATGCTTCAAAGAGCCGGTCACTCCTGCACTCTTTAAGCCACGTACCTGTGCTGCAGCCATCTTACCGGTAAGCAGCGGATCCTCTGAAAAGTATTCAAAGTTACGTCCGTTTAACGGATGTCTGTGGATATTCATACCGGGTCCTAACAGGATATCCACACGGTTCTTGATCATTTCCACCGCCGTAAATGCATAAAGTTCTTCATTTAACTGTGTATTGAAGGTGCAGGCAAGCAATGTTCCGTTCGGAAGGCTGAATGCCTTCATTCCGCTGTCAAGACGCATGCCGGACGGTCCATCATCACAGCATCCACACGGAATGCCCTTTTCAAGGAGAGACTTCGTAACACCGCCGAATGCTGCTGCCGTTCCGGCTGTTACCTTCGGGCTACCCATTCCTTCTCCCCGTACGATGCCGGCAAGCTCTTCCTCCGTGAGCTGCGCAACAAATTCATCAAGCGTCGCTTTTCCTGCCTTGACATCTGCAAGCTTTATGCCACAGTCTCCGGTCATTTCATAGCTTTCCGGAAGCTCTGCGTTTCTCTTTTCCTCAGGAGAAACCACCCGTAACGGGACCTCTTCCATCGCAATCTCATAAACACCTGCAGCTTCTGCGTGTTCATTGGCCGCGGTCATCTTCATCCGCTTAAAAGCGGTTGTCGGAGCTAACGCATTGCGGCACTCCTCTACGATCTGCAACTCATCCAGAGTAAAGGAACCTACTGCATAGGCATCACGCACATTTCCACCTGCATAAATGGTATATTCTCCGGCCTCCAGAACCCATCCGGTCGGCATTTTCGCGGTACTTACCTCATTATAAGAAGCAAATACCGATGTCGGAATTGTGAACGCAAGCTCTTCACTCTCTCCGGGCTTTAACTCCTTCGTCTTCTTAAAATCAATCAGCACTCTTGCAGGCTTGCCAAGCTTTCCTAACGGAGCCTTTGCATAAACCTGAACGACTTCTTTTCCTGCTACGGAACCGGTATTTGTCACCTTCATCACAAAGGACACCTGATTTTGCGCATAGGAAAATCTATCTGCTTCCATAGAGAACGTGGTATAAGAAAGACCGAAACCAAACGGATACAGCACTTTGCTCTTTGCTACCGATTCAAAATACCGGTATCCCACATAAATATCTTCCACATAAAGATTCTGTTCCAGACCTCCAAAATAAGGATTGGCCGGATAATCGGACATCTGTGCCGCAATCGTATCGGAAAGACGTCCGGACGGACACACCTTACCGGTAAGAACATCGACCGTTCCAAGACCGCCGATCATTCCTCCCTGCCAGACATACATCACTGCATCCGGACGGTATTGATCCATAAAGCTCATATCCATGATGTTTCCGGTATTCAACAGTACGATCATCTTCGCAAAGCTCTTCCGTACCTTTTGAAGCATGTCCTCTTCGATGGAGGTCAGACAATAAGCACCCTCCAGCATTTTGTTGTCCTTATCCTCACCGGCCGTTCTTGCCAGAATGACAATCGCGTATTCGTTCTTTTCGGCAGCCTCTTCGACCAATGCCTCATTCAGTTCCATTTCTTCCTGCGACCAGGGTTCATTTCCCCAACCGACACCTTCATCAAACGGATGATCCTTCTCCCACTCGCGGTATACATCCACTAACGGCTCATATACCTGCACGTTTTCGCTCTCCTCGAGCGCCTCCAGGATACCGGTCACCTTATTTACATTTACCATACCGCCTGATCCGGTACCACTCTTATAATAATGAAGCTGCATTCTGCCAAATACCGCAACATGGCTTCCCTTCGGCAGAGGAAGCACATGATTCTGATTCTGCAAAAGCACCTGTCCTTCCGCAACCGCCTGACGGGCCTTTGCTGTATACTTTTCAAAATCCAATACTCTGCTGCTCATAACACCCTCCTGTTATTTCAATTTTATAGTTATATCCTATCCCATTTCTCTTTGGTCTTCTATTATGTTATTAACCAGTTTATAGGTCAATATTGACATTTATTTATTATTATTGCTATATTTGAATAAAGAATATGGGTTGATTTTAAATTATAGTTACGATCATTTAAAGTCATAAATCTCCTGCCTGCCACGAATTGACTGTTTACTATTTAAGTCACTCAGAATATAAAATGACCGCCTACGAAAGGATATCGTGAAATGCCTTCCTATTCCCATGAGATTATCAGTGATGATACCCGCCTGCGTCTGCATTTTGCTGTAATTAAAGACAGCCGCTTTTACTCTCCCATGCACTGGCATGGACATCTTGAAATCATTTATCCATTGAAGGGCTATATGACCGCCTACATCAACGAGCAGAAATATACCCTTTCCCAGCATGATATTCTGATCGTGAATCCACATGAACTGCATTCCACCAGAACACATGGCGGGGTGGATTATCTGCTGCTCCAGATTCCGATGGAAGACTTAAGCCGTGTTCTTGATCACGCCTCCTCCCTGCACGTTAAGGAATATTTTCCTTCCATTATCGGAAGTACCTCTTTACAGAAAATGCGCAATTACCTACAGGAATTATGCGATACCTATGAGAATCCACATCCCGGATACCTTCTTCATTTTTCCTCTGTCCTGTATGAATTTCTATATGAATTATATGGAAACTATTCCGAAGTCTTAAGCCCGGAGGTGAAAGAAAAGGAAAAGAAAAACTTCGAACGCATGGATGAAATTCTCCAATACATTCGAAGTCATTATCAGGAAGATATTACCCTGCATGATGCAGCATCCGCTCTTCATGTGAGCCATGAATACTTCTGCCGTCTATTCAGAAAACACACCGGGCAGACCTTCTTATCCTATCTCAATGCAGTCCGCACCATGCACTTCCATGAAGATTTGCTGCGTACCGATGCAAGCATTACCGAACTGTTACAACAACACGGCATCCAGAACTACAAGGTATTTTTAAGAGATTTCAAGGCCACCTATGGCTGTTCTCCTGCGGAGCTGCGAAAAGCAAAGTAAGTGTCTTCCCTTGCTTCCTTAAGTCCATCGGTTGTGTCATGATCTGTGAGCGAAATTGCTGACAGTCCTTTCTGTCTGGCACAAATTACCAATTCTGCCGGTGTATAGGTTCCATCAGAATATATGGAATGCATATGCAAATCAATGTTATTCTTCATCGAATCTCCCTTGTGCATCAATTCAAAATATGAATTCTTTATCGCTTCATTGAAAAGAACCACCGCACATAATGCGGCAGTTCTTCCTTTAATTCCACTTACAGCTTCCTATACAATTCCCGTCACGATCAGTGTACTTACCCCGGGAGTTGCTGTCCATGCTCCGGTTGCCGCATCCTGCGTAAAGGACGCTGCCGGTACAGTCACCTGACCTCTTTGGGTGACAAGCTCTCCGGTTGTTTCGTTATAAGAATAATTGGCTGGCTCTGCCCATGTCGTTCCATTAAAGGATACCGCAATATTGGACAGAACCGGATCAAACGTATCGGTTACCACAACACCGGTAGCTGGCGTTGCTGCCGTATTTCCGGTATTCTGGATAAGGAACGTATAGGTCAGTGCTCCGTTTTCTGTAACAGGCACAGGGCTGACCGATTTCGTAATGGTAAGCTGCGGACCGGATTGAGCCGTTATGCTTTCCTGTGCAGTAACCGGTGTGATTCCTCCTCCGGAAACGGTCACGGTATTCCCAATCGTGGATTCGGCCGCAAGCGGAGCAAATTCGTTAAGGGCAGCTTCATATACAACGGTTGCATTTCCTCCTGCCGGTACGCTGATACCGTTGATTGTAAAGGGAGGACCTGCATTTACTGCAGGTGCTGCCTGCAATACGCCATTCGTGTAATATCGTACCGTATCCGCCACGTAAGTCAACGGCACCACTGTACCGGTACCAAATGCATAGGCACCCAGATCATCGGATAACGTAAGTCCCGTCATCGCAATGTTTCCGGAATTCACGATACTGATCACATACGTGATATGATCATTCTGTCCGTAGGTGGTACGGACTGCTGTCTTTGTCGCAGACAGTACCTCAAGGATTTCTCCTACCGCAATGTTGGAATTGGCAACAGCATTTCCATAACGAAGCTGTGCCTGATTCGTAAATCGAGCCATATTCTGCATCCCTTCGTAACTGTTTAAAATGCCACAGTTACATCCTTTCATTTTATTCGGGTATGCTTTATCATATGACAAAAAAATGAATCATGTGCGGTTTATTACACTTCTGTTCCCAAAGTGTTGAAAGAAATCTTATTCCTTATCGTATCCCATAAATCACGGCTGCGGACAGCACAATCTGGATAATGGCAAAGCGGAACACGGTCTGGGTATTGGACCAGCCGCTCACCTTGCGGACATGGTCATGCAGCGGTGTCCGGATGTTCTTCATAATGTGAATCTTACAGACACGGATCAGGGTAACCTTCACAAGTCCCAGTCCTCCATCCAGAATAAGGACAAGTGCAACCGGAATATACAGAAGCGGCGAGCCGCTCTTCAAGGCTGCAATACTGATAAAAATGCCCATCGCACGGGATCCGGCATCCCCCATCATGAGCTTACTCGGCGTTGCATTATACCACAGATATCCCAAAATACAGCTCATAAACACGAGAATCACAAAGGATAAATCTCCCTGTGCACTAAGCTGCTTGTCCAGAATATAAAAAGTGCCAAGCGTGATAAGTGCCAGTGTTCCCGATAATCCATCCACACCGTCTGCACAGTTCGTCACATTGATGGATGCCCATACCAGAATCACAATCAGAATGCCAAATACAAGCTCCGGAATGGCAACCGTCTTATGAAGAAACGCCAGGTAAATTTCGTTGGAATTAAAGTTCAGGTAAGTAACTGCCACAATGATTGCAATCACGAGATCCAGAATGCCCTTCTTCCATTCTCCCCACGGCTTTTCCGATGCATCATCCATATATCCGGTAATCATTTCGGCTGCAACCAGTATCAGATAGATGATCGTCTCCGTACTCAGTGGAACAAACAAAAAAGCGGCAATCGTAAACACTACTACAAAAATAAGTCCGGCGCCTCTCGGCTTTCCTGCGGACAGCTTGCCATCGTGTGCAAACGCTCTCCCTCCGTCCTTCGGCAGACGGTCACAGAATATTGCCGTGAACACAATCGTTCCCGCGAATGCGATCAAAAGTCCGATTGCTGCAAGGATCGCTTCATTTCTCCCCATCAGATAAGATATCATAACGAAACCTCTTTCCTACTACAATATTATTTACAGATCATATTCCTGATTGATCTGATAACTGCTCAGTCAATTCCCAATGCCTTTTTGGCAAGATGATCTGCCAGATCATTATAATGATCCCCGGAATGTCCGGTCACCTTCTGAAAGCGGATGGAAACCTCCTTTGAGGCTTCCTCATAAAATGCTTTATAGGCTTTCGTACCTTCTTTATTGGTCTTCCAGTCCCCAAGACACCACTTTGCAATACCCTCGTAATCGTGGTAAATCGTAATCGCCGGGATATGGTGCTCCATTGCATACCGCATGGCAGCCTCCGCACCCTTAATCTCTCCTGCCACATTATGCATTGTGGCAAGTTCTTCATCCCGGTAGGACTCACAGAAGGTCTGTTCCCCTTCCTTCAAAAGAACAACCATTCCGTAGGAAAACTCTTTCGTTACCTTATTATAGCTTCCATCCACATAGATCGGAACGGTGTCCGTCACCTCTTCTGCGGCGGCTCCGCCTTTCATATATGCTTCTGCTTCTTCCAGCGTTTTAAAGCTCTTATATTCTGCACTGGAATAACCGTGGACATTCTTCTTACATTCTTCCCATGTACGGAAAATTCCGGTCACCGTACCCTTCCGCACAGCATAATACTTTCCTGCCATGCATTACATCCTTTCCGGTGCACTGAAGCCCAGCACATCAATACATGCCTCCAGAATTTCCTTAGTCAGGATCAGAAGTCCAAGCCAGCTGCGTTTCTTTGTCTCATCTTCTTCTGCCAGAATCCTGTTTTCATGGTAAAAACGATTCAATGCATTGGCAAGATCATAAATATAGGCACAGATCTTGTGAGGTGCAACCTCATCATATGCATTTTCCATCATGGCATTGAAACGTGCAATCGTCATCATCAACGCCTTCTGGGAATCGGTATCTGCTTCTTTTAATGTCAAATTTGTAAGATCCTCTCCCTGTTCCTTGGCTTTCGCAAGAATGGACTTGATCCGGACGATGGTATAAAGAATGTACGGACCGGTATCTCCTTCAAAGGAGGTGAACTTATCAATGTCAAAAATATAATCCTTGGAAGCCTGATTGGACAGATCTCCGTATTTGATTGCAGAAAGTGCAATGATCTTAGCGGTATTTCTGGCCTCTTCCTCGTCTACCTCACGGCTTTCCATGATCTTCTGATACATCTTCTCATTGATTTCATTGATCAGCATTTCAAGACGCATCACACCACCATCACGGGTCTTGAACGCATGTCCGTCCGCGCCGTTCACCGTACCGAAGCCGATATGCACAAGTTCGGTATCTTCATCCACAAGCCTGGTCTTGCGCGCGCAGCGGAAAACCTGCTCAAAATAAAGATCCTGCCGCTTGTCCGTCAGATAGATCATCTGATCCGGATGATACTCACGCATTCTCTCCATAATGGTCGCCAGATCTGTCGTATTATATAAGGAAGCTCCGTCTGATTTCAGAATCATACAGGGCGGAATTTCCTTGGTATCGGTATCTTCCTTAACGTCCACAACCAGAGCGCCATCGCTGATATATGCATAGCCCTCCTTCTTCATGTAATCCACCATGCCCGGAATCACATCATGCACATCACTTTCACCCTTCCAAAGGTCAAAGGTCACATTCAGGTTATCGTAATTGCGCTTCATATCCGCAACAGAAATTTTGATAATCTGTTTCCACAAAGCACGATATCCTTTCACTCCGCTTTGGAGTTTAAAGGTTGCTTCCATTGCTTTTTCTTTATATACAGGATCTTCCTTGGACTTCCTGCTTGCAGTAGGATAAATCTCCTCAAGCTCTGTAACCGTCACCGGTGCTTCCTCCGGATATTCGCCGTCAAAATTTTCATCAAAATATACCAGATCCGGGTAACGCTCCTTCATCTCAGTAATGACCAGTCCCATCTGCAGGCCCCAGTCTCCCATGTGAATGTCACCGATCACCTTGTGTCCGATGTAACGGGCGATTCTCTTCACACTTTCACCGATGACTGCAGAACGAAGATGTCCGACATGCAGCGGCTTTGCCACGTTCGGTCCACCGTAATCCACAATAATCGTCTTCTGTTTCTCAGGGACATTAAGCCCAAACTTCTCTTCCTTCTCCATCTGTGTCAGATAGTCTGCCAGAAAGCTTCCCTTAATCTTTAAATTCAAAAAGCCGGGAGCAACTGCCTGTACTTCTGCAAAAACCCTGCTGTCCGTACACTTGTCTGCAACATCGTTCGCAATCATGATCGGCGCTTTCTTATAAAGCTTCGCACCCGCCATTGCTCCGTTACACTGATATTCACAAAGATCCGGGCGGTTCGATACGGTTACCTTCCCCAGCTCCCTGTCATATCCGGCTGCTTCAAATGCCTGTTTCATTTCGTTTGAAATTAAGTCCAAAAAATTTTCCATTATGATATACCTTTCCCATTTTCTCTGAGATTATAACGATTCAAGTATAACGGTTCAAATGCAACTATTCAAGTCTCTTTTCTGTTACTGTTCCCGTTTTTTCTCTCTGCTTTAGAAAAAATGCAGCCACAGTAATCCTGCCGGTACAGATCGTATTCCTTCGACAATTCCACCGATCTTTTATAGCCGTTTTTCTTCTTAAAATCGGATGGCAGAAAGGGAACCTCCAGCTCCTCCGAAAGCTGCTGCCCGATCTCATTAATTTTGGCTGCATTCTTAAGCGGACTGATGGTTAATGTCGTAGTAAAATAATCCGCCCCTGCTTTCTTCGCCTGCAGCGCTGTTTCACGAAGCCGCATCTCATAACAGCGGAAACACCGTTCGCCCCCCTCCGGACACTTCTCATATCCCCTGCACATCGCAAAGAACTGTTCCGGTACATAGTCTCCTTCCATAATCTCAATCGAATAGGCATCCCCTATTGCATTGAAAATTCCAATGAGACGCTTCTGCTCGATGACACGCTTGCGGTACTCGGCGTCCTCCGTGATATTTGGATTGTAATAAAAAACGGTAATAGAAAAAAAGGAACGCAGATACTCCAAAACATAGCTGCTGCAGGGCGCACAACAGCTATGCAGGAATAAATGCTTTCCTTTTGTTTCCGGTTGTTCTAATAAATGATCTAATTGTCTGGCATAATTTACGTTATTCATAAGATGATTTTACCATAAATCATCTGCCATTTGTAGTCTCTTTCTGTGGGTTCTTCGATCTGCGGTATTTATAAACTGTTTAACCCTTTACAGCTCCCTGTGTCAGACCATCGACAATGTTATTGGAGAAACAGCAGTATACAACGACCGTAGGAATAATCGCAAGTACAATGGCTGCAAACATCTGACAGTAATTGGTATTATATGGTCCGACAAACTTTGTCAGGGAAACCGGAAGGGTTTTCTTGGCTTCCTTTGAAATAAATACCATGGCAAGAAGCAGTTCATTCCAGTTAGCCACAAAGGACATCAGACCTGTCACCATGAATCCGGTCTTGGCAAGTGGCAGAGCTACATGCGTAAACATCCGGTACACAGAACACCCGTCAATGCAGGCCGCTTCAAACAATTCCCTCGGGATTCCCGCAAAGAATCCCACCAGTATGTAAATTGTAATCGGAAGCGAAAATGTAATGTAAGGAATTATAATTCCCAATAAAGTATTACTGAGTCCGATTTTGGAAAACTGGATAAACAGCGGAATCAATACGCAATGCACCGGGATCATCATACCAATCAGAAAATAAGTCATGGTAAGCTTTGATAGTTTCCAGCGCAGAATGGCAATCGCATAAGCTGCCATGGAACCAAACAGCATGGATAATACCAGTGTGATGGAACATACAATAAAGGAATTCAATGTTGCCTTTCCAAGGTTACCCATCGTCCATGCAAATTCATAGTTCTCAAACATCGGCCGGTCAGGCAGTGCCCACGGAGAAATCATCAGTACCGCATCGTCCTTCAATGAGGTGATTACCACCCAAATCAACGGAACCAGATAAATTAAAGCCAATAACACAAGAAATATGTAAATAAATACCTTGATAACTTTCGACTTCGTACTCATTCATCAGTCCTCCTACATTTCATAATTGTCTACTTTGACAAACTTATTAATAAATATCGTAACCAGCAGACACATTATGAGCAATACAACACCAATGGCTGAGCCATAACCAAGCTTATTGTACTTAAATGCCTGATCATACAGATGCGTTGCCAGCACATGTGCCCTGTTGCCAAGAAAACCTTCCGGAATCATGTTATAAACAAGATCAAAGAACTTTAAGGATCCGATTGCATTTAAGGACATTGCCGTTGCAACCATCGGCCGGATGAGCGGCAATGTAATTCTGGTAAAGGCCTGTGTCTTCGTTGCGCCATCAATGTAGGCAGCCTCATAAATATCATTGCTGATACTGGAAATCTGCGCCATATAAAGCATCATGGACTGGCCAACATACTGCCATAAGGCAACTGCCGAAATCACAATAATAGGAAGTATAATATATCCATCTGTATTAAAAAGCCACTGAGGCCCCTCCGTACAATCCTTAATCAAACCAAGGGAAGCCATAATCTGATTGATACCAAGCTTTGGTGTAAATACAAACATCCACATCAGCCCAAGTGCCGCAGATGAAAGAACACACGGCAGATAATAAATATTTTTAAACAGGTTCCGTCCCTTTTTGATATTGGTTAATAATGCTGCAAGAACCAGACCCAGAATCAACTGTGACACACAGGAGAAAATCATAAAGAAAATAGAGTTTCGAAGTGCGTACCGCATCGTTTTATCCTTGGTAAACAACAGAATATAATTTTTAAATCCGGTAAATTTAATCGGATAATTTACTTTGTAGTCGCAGAAAGAAAAATAAACCGCCCGGCAGATTGGATAAAACAGCACTGCCGTAAAAAGAATAAATGCCGGAGCAATAAATAAAATAATTGCCTTCTTGTTTCGTAGTAATTTGTCCATAACCCCATTCCTTTCTTTATGTACTAATCATATCCACAGGATATGAATTGCCAACCGTATGCATATCCCCTACGCTTCCCCATTGCTGACCTTTCTATAAAGGACTTTATAAGTCATTTTCACACAACGAATCACATTTCCTTCCAAAAGTTCCCTATAGAAAGGTCAGCACCCTCTTGGGGTGCTGGCCAAAAGTAATTTCATCTAAAACTTACCAGACGTTCATCTCGTAATAATCCTGGATGGGTTGTAAAGCAGTTTCGGGATCTTCACCCTTGAAAATTTCTACAAAACAGTTATCAAATGTAGAACCGGCTTCGGTATCTGCAAGAGATTCATTGTAGAATCCAAATGTTGCAGAAGCATTCTTAAATACATCCATAACATAGGCGAGTTCCGGAGGAGCAACCTTCTCATCATACTGAACGGAAGTTACCGGGATCTTGCCACCAACTTCTGCTGTATACTTCTGTGCGGTATCATCGGTAAAATATTTCATAAGAGCAATCGATGCTTCCGGATACTTTGTGGATGCGCTCATGCAAAGAGAGTCAGACTTTGCAATTACTCTGTTTGCGTCCGGATTACCACCGGTGACTGCCGGGAATGCAAATACACCAACCTTATCAGCAAAGCCTTCTGCACATGAACCATTAATCTGTCCGATTGCCCAGGAACCCTGAATCAGGATTGCTGCTTCTTCATTGTAAAACGCTGCAGTAGCAATATCATTATCATCACCGGCTGCGGTCTTCTGGAAATATTTGGAAAGTTCCTGAATCTGCTTTCCTGCGTTGATCACCTTTTCATCCTTCCAGTCGGTCTTATGATCTGCAATATCGCTCAGAACCAGACCATTTCTGTCACAAAGATAACCGGCTACCATGGATAAGCACCATGCTGTACCTGCGGAAATGGTAATTGGTGTATAGCCTGCATCCTGCAGTTTCTGACAGCTGGTCAGCAATTCGTCAAATGTCTTGGGCACCTCTGCGCCTGCCTTCTCAAACATCTCTGTATTATAAAATACACAGGCAGCTGCAATATTAAGTGGAACGGCATAAATACCATCTGAATATGTACCACCTGCAAATACAGCATCTGATGTAAACGTATCTTTCCATCCGTCTGCCAGATAATCATCCAGCTTTGCAGCAACGCCTGTCAAAGCATAATCATTTAAATTGGCACCTGGAGAAGCGATAAATACATCTGGTGTCTCGCCGGCTGCCACAAGAGCATTCAGCTTCGTATAGTATTCTTCCAGATTGGTTGTAATCGGAGTTACATGATATTTTCCTTCATAATCCTTGTTAAATCTGTCAATGGTTTCTTTATAACCAATTGAGATCAGATCCTCTGTTGCATTCAAATCATCCCAGAACATCCATGTGATTTCCTGCACCTCACCGGAATCTGCAGAGGCAGAATCTGTTGAAGCAGAACTGCTTGTGGAGCCTGCGGAAGTATCTGCAGTAGAGCTTCCACATCCTGCAAGACAGGACAGAACCATCGCTGCTGATAAAACCGTCGCTAATACGCGTTTCAATTTCATAACTATTTCCTCCTTTATATGTTTCCCCCCTCATTTACGGAACGGGTAATGTTGATAAACAAACTATAACAAACCCATATCCTGACAGCATTATAATAATTGCTTAATGATTATTAATTCTTGCTTTTTTATTGACCTTTGATTTGTATGGTTTTATGATATTATCTGTAAGAATCAGTTTGAATTGTATGTTATTTGTATATTTTTTAAATATTTTACAAATCTTTTATATGCAATTTGTATTTTGACTAAATTAATTAATTTTTTTGCTGATTTTTAATACGTGAGCAGAATAGCAATTACTAGCATTTCTACACTTCAAATTTGTGCTCTGTTACTGACACCATTTTTTCATTTGCCAGAACATGCAGAGGGGAATGTATTGGAAAGGAAATCTTATGATTGAAACTTTAGAGGGGATTCGGGAAATAGCAAATTTCAAAGAGGGAATGCATCTTTGTCTATATGACAATGATAACGTGGAAGACTATCCGCCTCACTGGCATGCCCCCATTGAAATTATTATGCCAATTGAAAATACCTATCGGGCAGTCTGCGATAATGTAGAATATATGATTTATCCCGATCAGATTCTTCTGATTAATTCCGGCGTTATCCATTCCCTGTTTGCGCCTCCCTCCGGGCGGCGCCTGATCTTCCAGGCCGATTATACTCTTCTTCACCAGACCCGCGATATCGCCAATGTGTTAGCTACTCTTCCTTCCACCATGCTGATTACTCCCGAAAGCAACGAAACTGCCCATCAGCAAATCCGGATGCTTCTGTTGCAGATTCGTGACGAATATGCTTTGGGCAATTCCATGTTCGAAGCTGCAATCCATGCAAAGCTCATCGAAATTTTCGTATGGCTCGGACGGGAGCAGTCTCCCCGGCTTTCAAGCTCCGGTACAGGCAATAATACTTACAAGAAATATATGGAAAAATTTTTGGGAATATGTGATTACATCAGTGAACACTGTACGGAAAACATTACACTTGAAGAGGTTGCCAAAAGAGCCGGCTTCAGCAAATATCACTTCAGCCGGTTCTTTAAATATTTTACCAATGTTTCTTTTTATAAATATGTAAATAAGAAGCGCATCAGTTATGCAGAAAATCTGTTGATCAATCCGGAACTCACTGTTACAGAGGTCTCTTCCTTATCCGGCTTTGACAGCCTTTCTTCCTTCATCCGGATGTTCAAAATCATCAAAGGCTGTACTCCGACTGACTTCCGCAATATGCATGAGCTGTAATGCTCCTTACTCCTGCCATCAATTACTTACTGAGAGGACTTTTACGATAAATGATGTCATCACGGGAAGGACCGTTCGATACCATTGTGATCGGATAACCGATCTGCTCCTCTACAAACTCGATATATTTACGGCAGTTCTCCGGAAGCTCCTCATAATTCCTGATACCGCGGATATCACACTTCCATCCGGGTAAGGTCTTTAATACCGGCTTTGCCTTCTCAAGCTTCCAAGTTACCGGGAAGTCAGTCGTAACCTCACCGTCAATATCATATCCGACGCAAACCGGGATCTCATCGAGATATCCCAGAACATCCAGTACGGTAAATGCCACATCCGTTGTTCCCTGCAGACGGCAGCCATACTTACTTGCCACACAGTCAAACCAGCCCATACGTCTCGGGCGTCCTGTGGTTGCTCCGAATTCACCGCCGTCACCACCGCGTCTTCTTAATTCATCTGCTTCGTCTCCGAAGATTTCGGATACGAACGCGCCTGCACCAACTGCAGAAGAATATGCCTTGCATACGGTAATGATCTGCCTGATTTCATAAGGCGGGATCCCTGCTCCGATTGCACCGTAAGCAGCAAGTGTTGAAGAAGAGGTTACCATCGGATAAATTCCGTGATCCGGATCCTTCAGGGTTCCAAGCTGTCCCTCTAATAAAATGGTCTTTCCTTCCTTAATTGCACGATCCAGATAAGAAGATACATCACATACATAAGGTGCGATCATATCACGATATTCATGCAGGGTCTTTAACAATTCTTCCGGATCAATGGCCGGCTTATGATAGAGATATTCCAGAATGACATTCTTCTGTTCACAGACTCTCTGTACCTTTTCTTTTAAGGTATCTTCATCGAACAGCTCACTTACCTGGAAACCGATCTTTGCATATTTATCCGAATAAAAAGGTGCGATACCAGACTTGGTCGATCCGAAGGACTTACCTCCCAGACGCTCCTCCTCATACTGGTCAAAAAGAACATGATACGGCATTACGATCTGTGCACGCTCCGATACCAGAATCTTCGGTGCCGGTACGCCCTTGTCGGTAATTGACTTGATTTCATTAAATAATACCGGGATATTCAGTGCCACACCATTTCCGATGATGCTGGTTGTATGATCATAAAACACACCGGACGGTAAGGTATGCAATGCGAACTTACCGTAATTGTTTACGATGGTATGTCCTGCATTGGCACCACCCTGAAAACGGATAATGATATCCGCCTGCTGTGCCAGCATATCTGTGATCTTTCCCTTTCCTTCATCTCCCCAGTTCGCTCCTACGACTGCTTTAACCATGTTCCTGCTTCCTCCTTGCATGTTGCTGCATACTATTTACAAAATTTCAGGCTGTCCTGCACTGTTTTACAGCCTGTATTGTGATGTCCGTTCTGCACTCTTTCTCTTGCACAGAACCAGACAATTCTTAGTATAACACTGATAACAGCATAAATGAAATTAATATTGCTTATATTATTCATAAGTGTTGATTATGTTATATCTTATATGTTATGATCTACCTGATTTATAAAAAGCTCCATTCAAAGAGAGCAGATTTTCCCAATGATAAGACCAGGCATATATCCCAACGCAGTAACAGAAATATCCGTTACAGTTCACACAGAAAGGCGCCCTTATGAACAACCTTGAATTATACAAAACCTTTTATTATGTCGTCAAAGCCGGAAGCATCACTGCGGCAGCACAACAGCTTTCCCTCACACAGCCGGCCGTCAGCCAGTCCATGAAGCAGCTGGAAGCCCAGTTAAATGTTTCCCTCTTCCAACGGACTGCCAAGGGCATTCGTCTCACCAAAGAGGGAGAAATCCTGTTTCCCTATGCCGAAAGCTGCTGTGAAAGCATCCGTCAGGGCGAGCAGAAGCTGAAGGAACTGATGAATCTTGATCTGGGTGAAATCCGGATCGGTGCCAGCGATATGACCCTGAAATACTATCTGCTGCCCTTCCTGGAACAATTTCACCGTCAGTATCCGAAAATCAAGGTCATCGTTTCCAATTCTCCGACTCCGGAAACACTGACGGCCCTTTCCGAAAACCGGATTGACCTGGGCGTTGTGAGTTCACCGCTCCCTGCCCTGAATGACTTCGTTGCACACAAGGTACGGGAGGTTCAGGATATTTTCGTTGCTGCAGGCCGCTTCTGGGAACTAAAAAACAAGCAGCTGTCCTATGAAATGTTAGAACAACTGCCTGTCATCTGTCTGGAAAAGAATACCAGCACGCGCCAATATATGGATACCTTTTTAGCACAGAATCAGGTTTCCCTTGCACCTGAATTTGAACTGGCAACCAGTGATATGATCGTCCAGTTTGCGCTCCGGAATCTGGGGATTGGCTGTGTCATGAAGGATTTCGCACTGGAAGCCTTAGAAAGCGGTGAGCTGTTTGAACTGTGCTTCACTCCCGTAATGCCGCCCCGGAGCTTCTATCTGATCCACCGTGAAACCAGGTCACTGGCTCCTGCCGCACAGAAATTTATTACCCTGTTTGAGTAAGCCATGTTCTTCCCCGCGGGCTGTGCATCCCTGCGGAGCTTTTTGCTTTATAGGGCTTTCCTATAAAGCAAAGAAATGTACACCGGCAGCACGCAGTACCTCTTCCGCCCTTTTCGGGTCGGACGGCTTAATGACGATCGCTGCCTCATCGGTCTTCGTGCAGAGTGCATACATATATTCCACATTTAAGTCCTCTTTACACAGAATATGCAGGATTTCCTGCAATGCGCCCACCTTATGGGGAAGCGTCACGGCAACGACATCATTCAGGGTTGCCGAAAATCCATTTTCCTTTAATGCCTCGCGTCCCTTTTGCGGATCGCTTACGATCAGGCGCAGCATGCCATAATCACTGGTATCTGCAAGGCTTAAAGAAATAATATTAATGTTCTCTTCTTTCAGTAAATTCAGGACATCCTCAAGACGTCCTTCTCTGTTTTCAATAAAAACGGAAAGCTGTTTCATTCAGGCACCTTCTTTCTATACCAGTTTACGGTTATCAATAACATGAACGGCCTTGCCCATGCTTCGTTCGATGGTCTTTGGCTCTACCAGTTTTACCTTTACCGCAAGGCCAATTGCCTGCTGGATGGTATGCGCAATCTTCTTGCTTAAGTTTTCAAGCTCTCTGATCTGATCAGAGAAGAATGCCTCCTCCACCTCTACCTGTACTTCGAGTGTATCAAGATTATTCACACGATCGACAATCATCAGGTAATGAGGAGTTGTTCCATTCATTTCAAGCAGTGCCGCTTCGATCTGGGACGGGAATACATTCACACCTCGGATAATGAGCATATCATCGGAACGGCCTACAAAGCGGCTGATTCTGGCGGTTGTTCTGCCACACTCACATCTGTCATAGGTAATGCTTGTCAGATCCTTTGTACGATAACGGATAAGTGGCAGCCCCTCCTTCGTCAGCGTGGTAAATACCAGCTCACCGGTTTCTCCTGCTGCTACCGGCTCTAATGTTTCTGCACTGATAATTTCCGGGAAGAAATGATCCTCCTGGATATGTAAGCCCTTGTGATATTCACAGTCACAGGCAACACCCGGTCCCATGATCTCAGACAGACCATAAATATCATGTGCATGGATGTGAAGCTTCTCTTCTATCTGATGACGCATCTGCTCTGTCCACGGTTCTGCACCGCAGATTGCAGTCTTTAACTTGATCTTATCGATATCCCCGTCATGCTCTAAGGTCTCTGCAATATGAAGCAGATAGGAAGGTGTACAGGCAATTGCCGTAACCCCGAAGTCCTTCATCATCGTGGTAAGCTTTTTCGTATTACCGGTAGACATCGGAACAACCGTTGCTCCCAGATATTCCGCTCCGTAATGGGCACCAAGTCCGCCGGTAAATAATCCGTAACCATAAGCAATCTGAATAATATCACCTCTGGTAATCCCGGCCATCGTCAGGGATCTTGATACACATTCCGACCAGATATCAATATCTCTTCTCGTATAACCAACCACTGTTGCCTTGCCGGTCGTTCCGCTCGATGCGTGAACCCGGACAATGTCGGACTGCGGTGCTGCAAATAATCCAAACGGATAGGTGTCTCTTAAATCATTCTTGGTCGTGTAAGGGAGCTTCGTAATATCCTCAATTCCTCGGATATCTCCCGGCTCAATTCCGACCTCCTGCATCTTCTTCCGGTAATATTCCACGTTGTGATACACACGGTTTACTACCTTCACAAGCCTCTTGCTTTGCAGCTCTGCAAGCTCATCCCTGCTGATACATTCTTTGGTCTCATTCCATATCACTTTTGTTCCCTGCCTTCTCTTTCTTTTCGTTTTTATATCAAAAGTTCTTCCTGCCTGAACTTCTGTATCCTGCATACCCAATGCCAACTGCCTGGTTCTATCCAAGTGCATATCCGGCTTCAAATGCCCTGGTATTAATTTCGATGGTCTTTTGCGGAACCGTCTCTTCAATGACCTTGAGCCAGTCCTCTTTCGCAAAGTCCATTCTCTTTGCTGCCACCCCGATGATAATCGTATTAAAGACTCTCGCATTGCCGATTTCCTTGGCAAGGGCCTGTGCGTCCAGTGAAATCACCTGATGCTTCTTTTTCAGATTCTCAATAATGTTCTCCGGATACTGTGCAGCCCCGATGGACACCGGCATCGGATCCATGCGAAGATCATTGACAATCATAACTCCGTCCTTTTTCAGGAAATGGGCATACCGGAGTGCTTCGAGGCGCTCAAAGGCAATCAGCACATCTGCCTGTCCTTCTTCTACAATCGGCTCCGCTACCTTGTCCCCATAGCGGACATAGGTTACTACACTTCCGCCGCGCTGTGCCATTCCGTGAACCTCGGAAATCTTCACATCATACCCTGCCTTACGGGTAATTCCTCCTAAAATACGGCTGGTAAGCAGGGTTCCCTGACCACCGACACCCACAATCATAATATTCTTCGTTTCCATCTCTTCGCCCTCCTACTTCTGATTGGGCACTAAAGAAATAGCGCCGAATTTACAGTTCTTCATACACAGACCACAGCCATTGCACATCGTTTCATCAATGACCGCTTCTCCGTTTGCGCCCTTATGCATTGCCGGACATCCGGATACCATACACAGTCCGCACTTCTTACATTTTTCAACATCAACCACACATTTGCCCTTCGGTACAAAGGTCTTAAGCAGCGCACACTGGGATTTCGTGATAATGACAGAAACCTCTTCTCTCTGGGTTTCTTCTTTGATCAGCTTCTCTAAGCCTTCAATGTCAAAGGCATCCACTTCATAAACATGCTCAATCCCCATTGCCTTGCAAAGCTTGTAAATGTTAATCATATAGGTGGTATCGCCCATCAGGGTCTTGCCGGTTGCTGCATGATCCTGATGACCGGTCATACCGGTTGTGGAGTTATCCAGAATGATCACGGTTCCGGTTGCCTGATTGTATACCATATTCATAAGGGAATTGACACCGGTATGTAAAAAGGTGGAATCTCCGATTACGGCTACCCAGTTCTTGATATAATCTTTACCCTTCGCCTTCTCCATTCCGTGAAGGTTACTGATACTTGCGCCCATACAGACGGTCGTATCCACAACGCTCAAAGGAGCTACCGCACCTAAGGTATAACACCCGATATCACCGGATGCATGAATCTTTAATTTCTTCAATACGGAATAAACGCTTCTGTGTGGGCATCCCGGACAGAGGATCGGCGGTCTTGCCGGAACCTGTGCAGCTTCTTCGATTACCGGCTCTTCCTTAAGGATTGCCCTGCGAAGCATATTGGCACTGTATTCGCCCTGTACGGTAAAGATTTCCTTACCGATACACTTGATTCCCCAGGATTTCACCTGTTCCTCAATGACAGGCTCCAGTTCCTCCACAATATAAAGGGTATCTACCCTGGAAGCAAACTCCTCAATCAGGGTCTTCGGAAGGGGATGTACCAGACCAAGCTTTAATACGGAAGCATTGGGAAGTACTTCCTTAACATACTGGTAAGGAATTCCACTCGTGATCACACCGATCTTCGTATCATTATATTCTACTTTATTAATATCAAGCGTTGCCGCATCCGCGGCCATTTTCTTTAAACGTTCCTCTACCACGAGGTGACGCTTGATGGCATTGCCCGGCATCATGACGTTCTTGGCAATATTCTTCTCATACGGCTTATCCGGAATCTGCTGACGTTCCTCTAAGTGAACCACACCCTGCGAATGTGCCAGTCTGGTTGTTGTACGGAACATAATCGGTGTATCATACTGCTCGGAAAGCTCGAAGGCTCTCTTAATAAACATCCTTGCTTCTTCACTGTCCGACGGCTCGATTACAGGAACCATGGCAGCACGTGCTACCATACGGGAATCCTGCTCATTCTGGGAGCTGTAAATCCCCGGGTCATCAGCTGCAACCAATACCAGTCCTCCGTTTACTCCACTGTAGGAAATGGTATAAAGCGGATCGGATGCCACATTGACACCAACATGCTTCATGGATACAAGGGCACGCACTCCACTGATCGAGGCCCCGATTGCCACTTCAGTTGCCACCTTTTCATTCGGAGACCACTCGGAATATAATTCATCCTTATATTTCACCAGATTCTCACTGATTTCCGTACTGGGTGTTCCCGGATATGCTGCGGATACCTTCACACCGGCTTCGTACGCACCTCTGGCGATTGCGGCATTTCCCAGCATCACAACAGTTGTTCCTGCTACTTCTTTACTCAAAATAAAACCACCTCTCTATTTATTCTTTAGTCCAAACGATCAAAACCTGTTATAAATCATATCATACTTTTTGTCTTTTGCCAATCAAAGTGTTACTGTAAAAAAGTCCCCTCCAAAAACGTTCCCCAAAAAGCTAATCCCCTTCCTGTGACCGGCATAACCGAACCACGGGAAGGGGCTTTTGCTTCATTCATGTTCTATTTTCTGAACACTGCTTATTTGATCTCTACAATCCAGCCTTCCGGAGCCTTGATGGTTCCCATCTGGATTCCGGTTAAGGTATCATACAGCTTCTTTGTAACAGGTCCCATCTGTTCCATTCCGCTTGGCAGACAGATTTCCTTACCATGATCCACAATCTTGCCGATCGGGGAAATAACGGCTGCAGTACCGCACAGACCTGCTTCTGCGAAGTCTTTTACTTCATCAAAATATACTTCTCTTTCTTCTGCTTCCAGTCCGAGATATTCTCTTGCCACCTGTAACAGGGAACGTCTTGTGATGGAAGGAAGGATGCTGTTGGACTTCGGTGTTACGACCTTGCCGTCCCTGGTTACGAAGATGAAGTTTGCTCCACCTGTTTCCTCTACCTTGGTTCTGGTCTTTGCATCGAGATACATGTTCTCATCGTATCCCTGGTTATGAGCATCTACAATGGCATGAAGGCTCATTGCATAATTTAATCCTGCTTTGATATGACCGGTTCCGTTCGGTGCTGCACGGTCAAAGTCACAGACACGGATGGTAATCGGCTTGGCACCGCCCTTGAAGTAAGGGCCAACCGGTGTTGCGAATATACGGAACTGATATTCGGAAGCCGGCTTTACGCCGATAACCGGATTCGATCCGAACATATACGGACGAAGATAAAGTGTTGCGCCACTTCCGTAAGGTGGAACGTAGGCTTCGTTTGCTTTCACTACCTGCTTAATTGCTTCTACGAAACGTTCCTTCGGGAAGATCGGCATTTCAAGTCTGGCCGCACTCTGCTCTAATCTTTCGCCATTTAAATCAGGACGGAAAACCACGGTACGGCCATCGCTGGTAGTATATGCCTTCAGACCCTCAAATACGGTCTGTGCATACTGAAGAACGCCTGCACACTCATTCAGCACAATATTGGCATCCTGTGTCAGTCCGCCTTCATCCCAGGCTCCATTCTTATAATTTGATACATAACGGTAATCCGTCTGAATATAACCGAAACCGATATTACCCCAGTCAATGTTCTTCTTTTCCATCACTGTTCTCCTCCAAGCTCTGTATAATATAACTGCTATTTATTATTATCCTATCCTTATAAAAAGTCAATAGTTATGAATTATTACGAATACTTCATCATTGCCTCTACGGTTTCCTCAAAGAACCACTGATTCACACGTCTGCGCAGAATACCGAAGAGCTCGCCATCGGTAAAGGATCCGTTATCCCAGACGCAGCAGGTGATGCCGTTGGCTCTGGCCGCTGCCGTATAATATGCATAATAATCCACACGGTCCTGCGTGTTGTTATCACGGTTCACGGCACCGTACTCTCCGATTACAACCGGAATTCCCTTAGAGACAAATTTGTTATACAGACTGTTCATCAGATCATTGATCTCATAAACACTCTTGGGATCCTCCCATGAAAAGTAGTCCGTTGCTTCGCTCTCACTTCCCGGGCGGAGCGCAAAGTTATAAGGGGTATACGCATGAACGGAAACAATCAGTTTATCTGAAACAATATCATTCGGGAGCTGATAAAGATCCGTAATAGCTCCTGCTAAGGAAGCATCATATCCGGGCATCATCAGATAACGTTCCACATTGTTTCCTCCGGTTGCACGCACGGTATCCACAAAGAGCTGGTTCAGACGGTTGATGCTCCCGGCTGCGTCCTTGCATTCTGCCACGCCTGCATTGAAGTTCCACTCGTAATCCGTTCCAACAAGACGGGGTTCATTCAGAGATTCAAATATCAGGTGCTCGTCATAATCCTTAAAGCGTTCCGCAACCTGTGTCCAGATTCCCCGGATATACCGGTCGGACTCCTCCGCATGTGCCGTATCCGGATAATAGCCACCCTCTCCTTCGATGTTAGCGGTATTATCATGGTGTGTGTTTAAAATGACATACATGCCATTATCATACGCATAATCCACAACCTCCTGCACACGGTCAAGCCATGCTTCACTGATGACCGGGCCATTGCCGTCATCAGTTACATGATTGTGCCAAGTCACCGGAATACGCACGGTACGGAAGCCTGCATTCTTTAACGTATCAATCATTTCCTTTGTCGTAACAGGGTTCCCCCAGATTTCTTCGGAAGAAATATCATCTCCATACATCTTTCCCTGGGAATACGCATCCAGTGTATTTCCGAGATTCCAGCCTGTTTTCATATCCTCTACGAACTGAAAGCACTCCTTGTCCGGAATCTGCTTTGCCTCGATGGTAATTTCAGGGATACTGCCGCTTTCCACGCTAAAGCCCGGATCAAGCTCCGTTCCCTCCTCCGGTTTTGATGCCTCAGGGGCATCCGTCCCGGTAAGCTCATCTCCGTCTGCTTCTTCACTCTGTTCTCCGCCTGCTTCTCCTGTCTGCGCTTCCTGCGCCGCTTCCTGCGATGCAGCCGCACCCGTGCCCTGTCCTCCACAGGCGGTAAGCCCTAATGCCGTCACAAGCAACATGGCTGCCATACTTTTTCTTTTCATCATGCACCATCTCCTCTGTTTTATCTGTCGTCATACCATTCTGCCACAATCATCCCGAACAATTATTTCTGCACAATCATTTCTGCACGGTTAAACGGCTGCGCTCATATTTTACAAAAGTGTAAGGTATATCAAAATAGGTCTGCTCATCGCTGTCCGCAGTCACTACCCACTCCGGATCCTTCTCCAGATTCGGGAAGTGTGCGTCTGCCTGATATTCCATATCAATCCGTGTGGCATGAACCACATCACAGTAAGGAAGCAGCTGCCGGTAAACGCTCTCACCGCCGATCACATAGACATCCTCCGACCGGTACTGCTTCAATTCCTCCTGCAGCTCCGCAAGGGAATGTACTATCTTCGCTCCCTTCACCTGATAGTCCGGATTCTCTGTCAATACAATATTCACCCGGTTTACAAGCGGCCTCCCGTTAGGAAAGCTCTCTAAGGTTTTTCGTCCCATAACAACCACTTTTCCATCAGTTTCCTGCCGGAAAAACTTCATATCTGCCGGAATACTCACAAGCAGCTCATTATGATTTCCGATTGCCCAATTATTATCTACTGCTACAATCATGTTCATGACCGTATTCATCTCCTGTTTCTGCTATTCTTTATTTTCACAGTCAACTCGCAAATCCGCACTTCGTGCTCTCCATCCTGCTTCGCAGGATATTTGCTCGTTAATGAGCCCGGAAAACCAAATGTCTGCTTCGCAGCCGCTTGCTTTTCCTTGGGCTCATTATATTTTATATCATGGTTCGCTCTCTTTTCATTACGATATCCATCGGATTGATCCGGTTCTCTCCTGATCAGATATCCCGGTCCCATTTATCGCACAGTGCGGTTACCTGATCTGCAAACTTCGCAAGATCCTTATTCGCACACCCTTCATTCTTATGAATAATGGTAAGAAGCCTCTGGCCTGCTGCCAGCAATCTGCTGAATACATCCGTACCGGTGCGTACCTTCTTCTTTGCAACCGGAATCGGCTGTGCTTCGTACTCCAGCTTATTCGTCAGCAGATTAAACACCGTTCCGCTGTAAGGCGCATAAGCCTTTAATCCATGCTCCACCTGCAGGCATTCCACAAAGGATCTGCACACAGAATCCTCCCCATGTACCACAAAAACCCTGCGCGGCTTTTCGGCAAAGGCGCTCACCCATTCAATGAGTCCGTTCTTATCCGCATGTCCGGACAGCCCGGCAAGCGTTTTAATACTGGCGCGTACCTGGATCGGTTCTCCAAAAAGCTTCACCTCATCGATTCCTTCCACCAGAACACGTCCTAATGTTCCAACTGCCTGATAGCCTACGAACAGAATCGTACATTCCGGCCGCCATAAATTATGCTTTAAATGGTGGCGGATCCTTCCTGCTTCACACATGCCGGATGCGGAAAGAATTACCTTCGGGGTATTCTCGAAATTGATCGCCTTGGATTCATCACTCGTGATGGAAAGCCGAAGCCCCGGAAATGCAATCGGATTAATCCCCTTTTTCACCAGTGCCATAGCATCCTCATCAAAGCAGTCCAGTTCATTTTTATGGAAAATACCGGTTGCCTCTACTGCGAGCGGACTATCCACATAAACCGGGAAATCCTCATGATTTTTTATAAGCTTCTCTTCTTTAATCTTGCGGAGAAAATACAGGATCTCCTGCGTTCGCCCGACTGCAAAGGAAGGAATCACCACGTTACCGCCACGGTCAAAGGTCTCCTGCAGAACCCCTGACAGCTCCTTAATGTAATCCGGACGCTCTTCGGAGTGGAACCGGTCCCCATAAGTGGATTCCATGACAACATAATCAGCTTCCTTCGTATACGCCGGATCCTTAATGAGCGGCTGGTTTTTATTTCCAATGTCTCCGGAAAAGACAATTTTCTTCGTTACATTCTCTTCGGTTGCCCAGACCTCGATACTCGCAGATCCAAGGAGATGCCCCACATCTGTAAAACGGATCTTTACCCCCTCACAGACCTCAATCATCTGATTGTACTCACAGGGAACGATCCTGCGGATAATATTGTCTGCATCCTCCATGGTATAAAGCGGCTCTATAAGTGCATTGTCCGCACTTCGCTTCGCCTTGCGGTTCTTCCACTCCGCATCCTGCATCTGGATATGTGCACAGTCACGAAGCATAATGCTGCAAAGGTCTGCCGTTGCCTCCGTTGTCAGGATCTGCCCCCGGAATCCTCTTGCCGCCAGCTGCGGCAGCATACCGGAATGATCCACATGGGCATGGGTCAGCAGCACATAATCCATCTTCGCCTCGCACACCGGAAGCTCTGCATTCTCAAAGGCATCGATGCCCTGCTGCATACCATAATCCACCAGAATATGTTTCTCTCCGACCTGTAAATAATGACAGCTTCCTGTCACTTCATGGTCAGCCCCAATAAATATTAATTTCATTGCCACCCTCCCTTTTCTCACACAAGTATACCATAATTCCATATAATATAGCAAACGAATAAGGAGCTCCCCTCCATGAATTCCTCTCTAATTTTTCCGTTTCTGCTGATTACCCTTTTATGCGCAGATACGTTTATTTTTGGATTTTCTTACGGACTTGACAGGGTTAAAATTCCACTCTCCTCTCTGTCCCTGATTTCCTGCATCTCCGGGCTGACGCTTACCCTCTCCTTTCTGTCCGGCGACCGGCTGCTCACCCTGCTTCCTCCTTTCTTAAAAACCTGTCTTCCCTTTGCTGTCCTGCTGCTTCTTTCCCTTTATAAAATCTACGATGCCCTGCCTGCCCTTCATCGTCCGCCAGGCCCTTTCACCTCCGAAGCCCTTTCCCGGAAAATCAATCAGAAGGAAGTACAGCTTCTTTCCTGGAATGAAGCGGCACTTCTTGCCGTCACCCTGTCAATTGACAACATCTCTGTCGGATTGAGCATCGGCACCTGTCACCTGCCTGTTTTTCTTTTACTGTCCTACTCCGTGTTGATCCATGGTGCCGCCATATGGAGCGGATGGCTCTTAGGCCACCACCTCTCCAGGCGCTGTTCCCACAATCTTTCGATTATCAGTGCACTTCTTCTGCTCGCACTTGCCTTTGCCCAGCTGCGGTAAAAAGGCATAACAGCTCATGCACGGCAAGCGGTGTCAGTGAAAGAATCTGAAGCCGTCCCCACTCGACAAGCGTCAGGCGGTTGGTTTCAAACAGCGTTATAAGATAAGGAACCTCCGTAACCAATAACTGCAAAAGCAGTCCGATTCCAAGCGCTGCCAGCATATACAGATTTTCAAAATGCTTCATCCGGAAGACCGACCGGTTGACATCCCGCATGCCAACCGCATGAACCAGCTGACTCATGCCAAGCACCGTAAAGGCATGGGTCTGCGCTTTATTTAAAATCCATTCGATTTCCAGAATCTTTTTCATGGAAGAAAGATTCACCGGAAGCTGCCGCTGCAGCAGTTCCTCATAAGGAACTGCCATAAAGGCAAGAATACTGATGACTCCGATCACCACACCAAAACAAAGCGTACAGGACAGTCCTCCATGGGAAAACATGGTATCTGTGCTTTTTCGCGGTGGCTGCTTCATCAGCTCTTCGCCATCGTTTCCATCCATGCCGAGGGCAAGTGCCGGCAGGGAATCCGTAATCAGGTTTACCCATAAAATATGACTCGCCTTCAGCGTCGCCGGAAAGCCGGCCAGAACCGCTGCAAGCATTGTGATAATTTCCCCGAAATTCGAGGACAGGAGAAACAGGATCGTTTTGCGGATATTCTCATAAATCCCTCGTCCCTCGCGGATTGCCTTCTCAATTGTGGAAAAATTATCGTCCGTCAGTATCAGATCTGCAGCATTCCGAGCTACATCCGTTCCGCCCTTTCCCATCGCCACACCGACATCTGCTGAACGCAGCGCCGGGGCGTCGTTGATCCCGTCTCCGGTCATGGCTACCGTTTTACCCTTTGCTTTGAGGGCATGTACGATGCGGACCTTATGCTCAGGGGACACTCTCGCAAAGACCCGGATTCCTTCCACACGTCCAATCAGCTCTTCCTGCGAAAGTACCTCCAGCTCCTCTCCCCTCATACACTGCTCATGACTTTGTGCAATGCCAAGCTCCTTTGCAATGGCCAGTGCGGTATCCACATGATCTCCGGTAATCATCACCGTCTGCACATGTGCATTACGAAAGCTCTGCACCGCCTCTGCCACGCCATCCCTCGGCGGATCCATCATACCGGCAAGTCCTAAGAATACCAGATCCTTTTCCTCCTTCAGATCTCCCTTTTTCTTCATGGCAAGTGCTATAACCCGCAGTGCGCCGGAAGCCATCTGCTCCATCGCCCTTTGTGCTTCATTTTTTGCTTTTTCAGAAAAGGCAACTTCCTTTCCATTCTTCCAGACGGTCCTGCAGTCCTTTAAAATGCGGTCGGCAGCTCCTTTGCTATAGGCAGCCTCTCCATTGACAGATTTATGTATAGTGGTCATCTTCTTTCTCACGGAGTCAAATGCACACTCCGAAATGCGCACATACTCTTTCTCCGTGTTTTCCTTTTCCCTGCCGCATTCCTTTGCCAGGATCAGCAGCGCAAGCTCCGTCGGATCTCCGATATTTTCTTCTCCAAGCAGTGCGTTGTTGCAAAGCACACAGGCATTTAAGAACTCTTCATGCTCCTCCTTCCGGAACTCTTCTACCGAAAGGAGCCTGCCATCCACGTAACACTGCTTCACCGTCATCCGGTTACATGTCAGCGTCCCTGTCTTGTCCGAGCAGACCACATCCACCGCTCCTAAGGTTTCTACCGATGGGAGTCTGCGCACGATCGTTCCGACACGCACCATTCTTGAAACGCTTAAGGCAAGCACCACCGTCACAATTGCAGCAAGTCCTTCCGGAACCGCCGCAACAGCCAGTGAAATTGCGGTAAGCAGCATTTCTCCGATATCCCGTTTCTGCAATACGGCTACCACGAACAGGAATACACAGATGCCGACTGCCACAAGGCTTAAGATTTTGCCCAGATCTGCCAGACGCTTCTGGAGTGGTGTCAGCTCTTCCCGGCTCTCCGAAATCATTCCGGCAATCTTTCCGATCTGTGTCTGCATTCCGGTTTCCGTTACAATCGCTTCCCCGTGTCCTGCCGTTACCATGGTGGTCATGAACACAAGGTGCTTTTGATCGCCCAGCACTTCTGCCGCATGAAGATTTTCCTCTTCTGAATTCACCGCTTCTGCTTTCCCTGTTCCACGGCCATCCACTTTCTCTTCCTTCTTCTGTCCCAGAACCTCCTTGTCCACCGGTACAGATTCTCCTGTAAGCGCCGCTTCATCTATCTGCAATCCGCTCGCTGCAAGCAGTCTTCCATCCGCCGGAACCTGCCTTCCTGCTTCTAAGAAAATCAGATCCCCCGGTACCAGCTCACTGCCCGGGATCTCCATTTTCCTGCCGTCCCGCTTTACAAGCGCCTTGGGACTTGATAACTGCTGCAAGGCTTCAATCGCCTTTATTGCCTTTCCCTCCTGAATCACCCCGACAACTGCATTCAGGATAATTACTGCTGCAATAATCATGGATTCCCCGGCTTCTCCAAGGAATAACGATATGGCAATGGCCGCCATCAGAATATAAATCAGGGGATCATTCAGCTGTTCCCAGAAGAGCTTCAGTACGCTCTTCTTCTTTCCTTCCTTAAGCCGGTTTGGCCCGTAAATTGTCTGCCGCTCCTCCACCTGAACTTCCGTCAGGCCGCTGTGCAGATCCGTTTCCGCGTTCTTGTCCCATTTTACAATCGTCTGCTCATTTAACATAGAAATCCCTCCTGCTCATACTTTTATATGCATGAACAGAAGGGATTATGCTCTCTTCCTTGTTACGTTATTTCGTTTGCGCGGTTGCCGACGGACTTGCCGTACTTGCTGCAATCACATTGGCATACGCCGGATCTAACGGCGGCGTATAGTTATCGTAATAGCTTGAGTTACACCGGATACAGGTATAAATGGTATACCCCTGTGTTGTGTTTGTTGCAGGAATAACCACTGCCCGGTAGGTATGGTTATTCAGATCGCGTTCAATCGGTTCGGCATAAGAGCTTCCACAGCTGCATACAAAGGAACGGATTCCGCGTTCCGTACAGTTGGCTTCCTTTAACACATACGAAACATAATTATGCTTATGTGCTGAAGGAGAAGCAGATGCATTAGCTGAAGCTGACGGCGAACCCGAGGTCCGTGCCGTAGCTGTTGCGCTGGCCGATGCGCTGGCTGCCGCAGTTGTGCCGGCAGATGCACTGGCACCTGCGGAGGAGGACGGACTTGCCGAAACCGTATTCAGTGGTCTGGAATCCAGTACCACACCACAAACCACGCAGGTGCGCTGCTGCCGTCCAAGCATCGTGGAAGTTGGCTCTTCTACAGTGGTCCAGTCCGAAGCAATATGTCCGGGAGCTGGAATCATTTCTGTATAAAAGCTTCCGCAGCTGCAGCTGTAACGGCGTAATCCTGCCAAAACACAGGACGGCTCTCTTTCCGTTGTGGCCGTGTATTGATGAATATGCGCCGGTGTGGGTGAAGCAGCTGCCGCACCATTACTTCCACCTGTCGTTTCAACCGGAATCGGTTCACTCGCCACAATTTCATCACAATAGATACACTTCTTCACTCTCAATCCTTCTTCTGTTGCAGTAGGCTTCCTTACGACCTCCCAGTCATCCGGAACATGTCCTGTTGACATGATATCCACATAATACTCATCTCCGCAGACCGAACAGGTATATTTCATTTGTCCTGCCGAATAGCAGGTTGCTTTCTTAACAACCGTCTCCTGATAGTCATGCACATGATTACTGACATCTGTGGAAGCCAGTGTCGGTGTAGGCACTTCATCCGGTGAGGCACTGCTGTCAGTCTCCGGTGTCATGGTCGGAACGGCAGATGCCTGTACTACGAGGTTTCCGTCACCGTCAAAAGCAACATCCGATGGAATGGTATCCGACTGTCCTTTGGTATGATTATTTTGTGAAGTATTACTGTTATTCGTCATGGAATATCCCACAATTCCAATCGTTGCCAGGCACGCAATCACTGCCAGCACACCGAGAATCGCAGTCAACACCTTAAGTATTCCGTTCATGAATATACTCCTTATTCCAAGTCACTACTGAATAGTTACTTTTCATCTTATTATGATATGAGTGTCAAAAATATATTTTACCACTAATTGATGTGTCCGATATCAGTTTATTTCATAAACTGAGGTAGTAACTACACCCTGATCACAACTGCTTATAATCTGCAGGTTTTTGGTTCCCACATTCTGGAACTGGAAATCCAGGCTTCCCTCTGCAATGGTCGCATCCATATTTTCCGGCACATAATCAACCGGCGCCGAATGCTTATGACGCTCCGTTACTTTAATCTGTGCAGGCGCACTTTCTGCAATTCCACAATATAAGGTACTGGATACCTGACAGATTCCTCCGCCTACCGAAGTCGTTTTCCGTCCGGAAGCAAAGCTTTCTGCTACAACATAACCATTTTCCTGTGTTCTTGTTCCTACAGACCGGGAGAAAGAAAATGTGCTTCCCGGTGTCAGAATGATTCCGTTGATCCGGCTTGCCGCAAGTTCCACGTTGATCTTACGGTCTTCCAATGTATCATAGGCACTGGACTTTGTACAAAGCAGTGTCTTATTTACAACCGGCTGGTCTGTTGCATAAGCCTTTCTTCCTTCAGCCTTTCCATATGTTATATAATGCTGGTAAAGATCTGCTTCTGCGGTACCGACTTCTGCTGCCACATCCGGATAAGCAGCCGCATAAAACTCGGCATCAAATTTCTGTCCATCCGGCATTTCCTTCTCCTGCGCCATAGCAGATGCGCCAAACGCCAGCCATAAAAACATCACTCCTACTACATACTTCCATTTTTTCATGTTGTTTCTCCTCATTTGTCTTACTGTTCCTAAATATTCTGAATCAATATCTTTCCTTTTCAGCGAGATAAATTTTCCAGGCATTCCTGCCTCTCTTGCGTGTTTTAATCTAATAAAATATTGTAGCACTTATTTCGTGTCGGAACAATCCATTATTTCCGTCATTTACCGGTTTGCTTCTCCTCTATTTTCCCTGCTCCGGTTTGATGATACGGATAAGATGCTTATCGAGCATCATCGTCCTGTTCCATGGATTTAATGCAACCCCCTGAATGTCCGGTACCGAAAGCGCCGCATCAAACAGCTTATCCATATCCGAAAGAAATGTGGACTTCACACTGTCTGCACCCTGCAATTCTTCCTCAAAGCCGGTAAACGCAGACCACCACTTTGCACCGTCTCCGGTTTCAACCAACTTAAGATTCATCTGCGTACCGGCAACAGACGGTTCCACATCCACAATCAACTGGCCGCCCTCTTTCATGCGTCTGCGGATTACCGTAAGCGCATGCGCCAGCATTTCCGGCGTTGCCTCCTGCTGCAGTGCAAGAATGGCTTCCTCGATCTGTTCATTTCCCTTTAATCCTTCGTCCCGCATACTGTCTTTCTCTTTCTGATTACTCATTGGAATGTTTCATCCTTCCTTAATCTTTTCATAAGCAATTCTGGTTGATCCTGCCTCACCTTATGATTTTCCCATGAATCTGTTCAATCATTTCCACATATGCCTTCTCCTGCAGATCATACCCAAGATATGCAATTCCCTGATAGATCAGATCGGGAAGTTTCTCTTCCTGTACCGATTCCAGATAAGCTCCTATTGACTTAATCAGTTCCAGCTTCCGATTCTGAATTGATTCACTGGCTTCATGAAACCGGGCCATATCATAATCCGAAGTGTTTCCGCATGGGTTCTTACATATGGCACAGTCCGGTGAAATGGCAAATTTTTCCTGATGAACAGCCTCCACAATCTCCTGCTCACTTCCACCATTTCGAATCTGTAAAAAGGCCTTGCGGATCACGCCATCGGTCTGCTCCGTCCTTCCATTATTGGAAACAGCCCCCACAAGTCCGATTAATGCACTGATCATCTGTTCTCCCTGCATTTTAACCTCCAATAATTGTTGCCACATTTCCATGCAGGGCAAGTCGTAAGAAACCGCACAGAATAAGGTGCCCTACATAAAATACATAGAAAAACCACTTCATCCACTTTGCCTTACCTCTTGTTCCATTGTAGAAATGCATAAAAGGCCACACAATAATAATACCGAATTGCAGCAGTCCATAAACCACATCAATACACAGACACCACACCAGTACATACATGGAAATATAGGCAAGCATTCCGAGCACCTGCTTCTTTAAGTTTCCCCTGTTCTGGTAAATATGTAAGGTACATAATACCGGAAAGCATGACCAGTCCGATGGAAATGCCAGTACACACAGCACCAGAAGAAGTACTGTTTTCTGCCAGTTTTTCAAAGGAAAGCTTCTCTTTTTATCATCAAAAATGTAAAGTCCGACTGCTGCCAGGAAAAGCGGCCAGATTACACTGGTCTGGTTCAGCACCGAATCCCGGAACGGAATAAGAGGAATTCCGAAGCAGAAATTATAGGCAAAGTGCGCAAGAACTGCAAAAATGAAAAGGCGCGCCAGATACTTCTTAAAGTTCCTGGTATACCGGTATCCTTCCGCAATCATAAACCACATCGTCGGTGCGGCAAGCCGCCCGAAGAGATGAATGGCAAGCAGCCACCAGTCCTTATGGTATCCCGGCCAGATTGTGGATGCCAGATGATCCATAAGCATCGCAATAATTGCGAATACCTTTAATTCATTTCCTGAGAATCCTTTAAATTCTTTTTTACTGATAGTCTGTTCCATCTTCTCCCTCTCATCAATCGGTCATGATTTTTAGCAATTCCGGAATATCATTTTTTAATGTTTCAAAAACAACATCCAGATCTACATTTCCATAATCATGTACAATCCGATTTCTTAAACCATATATTGCATTCCAGGGAATTCTTTTTCTCTCCTGCTTATATTCTTCTGATAAGCGTTTGGCATTCTCGGAAAGCTGAATCATCCGAAACAGCATAGAATCCAGCAGGATTTCATTTTCATTCAACTCCTGTATTCCGATATTCTGCATATGTATTACTATAAACTCCAAATCCTGTCTGATTCTTTGAATATAGTAAGCATCATTTTTTATATTATCCATATATTTTTATTCCATCTTTCAGTATTTCCTGTGTCAATTCCACATTATCCTTAAGCTGTTTTACATCAAGCACATCCACTTTCTTGTGTAAGGCATTCCGTATTTCTTCCACTAATCCATAAAACTGCAGACCCTTTACATGTGCAGATATTAAAAGATCCACATCACTGTCCGGTTTCGCCTTTGCTTTCGCATAAGATCCAAAAAGATAGCAAAAATCTACTTCATAGTTCCGAAACACTTCCGAGCACTTCTGTGTGATATATTCAATGTCCACAACACCGTGCTCTTCATCAATCGGATTTAGTTCTGCCAGCTTTTCCAGCATATAATGATACTTTAAGCTGCCCTCCTTCACCGGATCGTTTTCATAGGATTTATAGGAGCGAAGTGATATACCAAATAAATCTGCCACTTGCTGCTGTGTTAATTTCTTTTCTGTTCTTAATTCTTTCAATCTTCCCATGATTGCACCTCTGTTTATAATATAGTGCAAATTTTGCACTATGTCAATTCAATAGTGCAAAATTTGCACTATTGAATAAAAATGCAATATCTATTATGTTCTGATTGAGCGTTTCTATGCTCCCTTAATCCACTCTGACAACCAGTACTTCAAACGGCTTCAGAGTAACTTTTCCTTCCTTTTTCTCGCCGGTAAACAGATCAATACATTCCTTTTTCAGGGTAATGGTCTCTTCATGGAACATATAATTGAGCAGGAACAGATAGGTTACCCCATTCTTTTTACGGACAGCCAGCTCTACCTCTTCCGGTACTTCCACATAATCTGCCCAGGGTTCCGTAAGTCCCAGATAATCAAACAGCACCTTCAGGTTCTGCTCGGAAAAGCAGCTTCCAAGGTGAAGCACTCTTCCTTTTCCATAACGGTTTTCAATCAGGGCAGGCTCTCCCTTATAATAGCCTCTGTCATACCGCGCAAGCACCTTTGCCTCATCCGCACCGTCCTTTATGGATAAAATATCATTAAATAAAGGCATCTCCAGCCGGCCTTCTGCCTGTCCTTCCATAAGCTCTCCTTCCGCTTCTGCACAGATTCCTTCATCGTACTCATGCACAAAGGTAAAATCATGGATGTCGGTTCCGGTCAGTTCTGAAAGAAGTCCCGGCTGCGGCAGCATCACGCAGTGACCGTTCTCATCCTTATATCCGGAACGGCAGCCAAGCAGGAGCGTACCTCCGTTTGACACATATTCACGGAGAATGTTAAGCTTTTCTTCTGTTATAATCACCGGGTGGGGATAAATCACCAACGGGTATTTCTGCAATTCCTCTGCCCGGAATCCCTCCTCCAGATAAACAGAATTGTATGGGGTATGGTTCTTTTGTGAGAACAGGAAAACGGACTCCTTGCTCTGTGCATCCACTCTCTTGTGCCATACATCGGCAGCGCTGTCCCACTCATTGTCATAATCATTCAGATAAGCAAAGCCTGCGATATAATCCGCCCCTGCAACCTCATCGATGCTACGCAGTTTTGACGCAAAGTCCGTCACCTCGGCAAGCTTCCGGTTATCCCTGCTGTCATAATCCAGAATCCCATGCCAGTAAATTTCAGAGCCAATACAGGCTGTCCGCCAGCGGAAGAAGGAAATATAATCTGCGCCATGTGCCACGCTCTGCATTGCCCATAAGGTCAGCTGTCCCGGTCTCGGTGCCGGTCCCTCCATCCGTTCTACCGAGCCGTTTGCGCCTGCCTGCTGTTCCATAATTCCAAAGTGTGGACACACGCCTCTGACCTTAATCAGATTTCTGCTCCAATGACGGTCCTTCAGATTCGTCGGTACCCAGGAATCCCTATGAAGTCCGAACGCAAAGCTCGGATAGCAGTCATACATATGCAGATCCAGGCTTTCCTTCGTCATCTTATGATTGTCGATATTGTCAAACAGACCGTTTGTAGTAATAAAATCATCTTTCTTTATGTAACGGCGTAAAATATCGGATTCCATTTTTGCATAGCTCAATGTGCTGTCCGACACAAAGCGATGATAATCCAGTACCTGATGAGGATTATGGCAGCCCAGAACCCTTCCCGGAATCAGAATCTCTTCCCAGTCCGTATACGTCTGGTTCCAGAAAACCGTTCCCCATGCTTCATTCAATGCATCGAGACTTCCATACCTCTTCTGTAAAAAGCTCCGGAAAGCTTTCTGATCAGCCGGTGAATAATAATCCGCCATTTCACAGTTGAATTCATTATCGAGCTGCCAGCCGATGACCGCCGGATGAGGACCGTAATGCTCTGCCATCTTTTCTACAATGATTGCTGACAGCCTCCGGTAAGCCGGCGAGTTATAGGTATAATGTCTGCGGCCGCCATGCTCATAGGGAAGGCCGTTCACATCCGTGTTAAGTACCTCCGGATATTTTCCGGTAAGCCATGCCGGCGGTGTCGCAGTAGGTGTTCCCATAATGACCTTCATACCGGTCTTTTCACACAGGTCTAAAAATTCGTCAAAGAACGAAAAGTCAAAGCTTCCTTCGGTAAGCTCAATTTTACTCCAGGCAAATTCGCCGATCCGGATTACGGTAATACCTGCCTTCAGCATCCTCTGCAAATCCTCCTCCCACAGGGACTTATCCCAGTGCTCCGGATAATAGCAGGTTCCAACTACATAGTTATCTCCAAACATATTTCTTTTCCTCCAGTGTTATTTCTAAAAAAATCTGTGCCTTCATTATACAAATAAATAAGAAGAATTACCACCATAACCTTATTGCTGTCTGTCTTTTTCCATGTTAAAATAATTGTATCCGGATTAGTGGTGGTCAAGATAAAACATTACCTGGTAGATAGTGAAAATGTAAACGATAACTGGTTAATGCTCCTGGATATGGCAGGTGAGAATGATGAAATTATCATCTTTTATACCAAAAATTCTCCTCATATGGCATATTCCTCGGTCATTAAGCTGTTACAGGAAAATCGCACGATTCAATTTAAAGAGTGCTTTGAGGGACAGAATGCCTTGGATTTCCAGCTCATATCCTATCTGGGATATCTGATTGGAACGGATGAATCGGAGGCTCCGGAATTTATTGTGATGAGCAATGATACCGGCTTTGATCCTGCCGTCCGCTTCTGGAAGAAGCAGGGCTTTCTTGTCAACCGAATCAACGTGAATTACTGCAAGTTAGGTCTGCAGCGGCAGAAGGAGGAGCTTGTTCCGGATAGCGAAGAAGAGCTTCCCTTTGCAGCTTCTGCTTCGGAAGAAGATTCTTCTCTTCCGGCACAGGCAGTCACAGAGACTTCCTCCGAAAAATCTGAGAGTCCGAAGAAATCTGTGAATTCCAGAGCTTCAAAGAAATCTGCGAATTCCGAGACTTCAAAGAAGCCGGAGATCTCAGAGGACTTCAATAAAGAAGAGGTTGATACCTTTATTAACTGCTTCGGAAAGAACAACCTTGTTGCACTTCACGAAACCTTTGTTCATGTCTACGGTCAGGAACAGGGACAGCTTATTTACAAAACCGTAAAAGACGATTCTTATTCCTTTACTGCGGAAGCATATTCCCACCAGGATAAGATCAAACATTTCACAGATATCATTTTTGCCCACAGCGATATGAAGGATCCCGGTAACTTTGTTTCCTTTCTGGATAATAACAAAGATAAAACCAGGAATCTGAACGGCATCCGTGCAAGCATTATCAAAGCCTACGGCAAAGATAACGGTATGAAATACTACAGTCTGTTTAAACCGTATTTCAAAATGATATCTGCACTAAAATAATATGGAAAGGTAATCCGGATATCCCACCGGCAGCTATCTGTCTGCCGGTGGGATTATTTTCTATCCGTGTAAACCGGAAGACTGGCGGATCATGTCCTCAATCACGATATCATAGATCTCGCCGATCGTACTGCAATACTCCAGTACCTTCCATGGCTCATTCGTATGAAAATGAATCTTCACAAGATCTTCATCCCCTGCCGCAATCAGGCTGTTTCCTTCAAAATGTTCGGTGATGTAATTCCCAATCTCATCCTCATCCAGATCCTCATCTCTACGGTCAATCAGAAGCTGCGTATCGTAGCGATATGCGAACTGATCGTCCTCTGCATCAATACTATGTATTTCTGACATAACGGCCTCCTTATTTCCTTTTGTTGTCATAGTTATAGTATGTAGTATGCCATAATCTTCCCTGATACGCAAGAAGCCGGTTCTGAATAGTTACCTTCTATCTATATTATTCTCGTGATAATGCCGCTCCTTGTTCTCATACATTCTCTTATCTGCTGCCTTGGAAATATCATATATACTATCCTTTGCAGCTCTTCCGTATTGTACTCCACCTGCGGCTTTGCATCTATAATATATGCTACTGATTTAGCTCTTACAATATGGTTTTTCTTTATGGTCTTATAAAAAGCTTTTCTTTTCCCGCAGCAGTGCTATAATATCTCTGAATTATCTGAAACACCGGAAAGAAGAGAACAACTGATGAAAGAATCCAATCATTTATATACCAACACCGATCTGCGCAAGCTCCTTGTTCCCATCATCGTGGAACAGCTCCTTTCCTGCCTGATGGGCACGGTAGACACCATGATGGTAAGCAACGTAGGATCCGCAGCCATCTCTGCCGTTTCACTTGTCGATTCCATAAATGTCCTCGTAATCCAGGCGCTCTCCGCACTCGCTGCCGGTGGTGCCATCCTCTGTTCCCATTATCTTGGCAATCAGGATGAAAAGCACGCCACCCACGCTGCCAGACAGGTATTACTCGTTATGACCGTATTATCCACAGCTCTGACGCTGCTGTGCCTATTCAGCCGGGCCTCTTTGCTGCGTCTTATTTTCGGAAGGGTCGAAGCAGATGTCATGACCAATTCACAGGTTTATTTCCTGTTCACCCTGCTCTCCTTCCCGTTCATCGGGTTATATGATGCAGGAGCTTCCGTTATGAGAGCCCATAACGACAGCCGTCATCCCATGATCATCTCCGTCATTTCCAACTTTCTGAACATCGGCGGAAATGCAATTCTGATCTTTGTTTTACACATGGGAGTTGCCGGTGCTGCCATTTCTACACTGGTATCCCGGATCTTCTGTGCCGTTGTGGTCATCTGGGAGCTGCGGAATGAAAAGAATCCGATTTCCATCCGCAATTATCTTGCGATCCGCCCGGATTTTTCTACAATCAAAAAGATCCTGTGTATCGGAATCCCCTCCGGCATTGAGAACGGTATGTTCCAGTTCGGTAAATTAGCCATCCAGTCTACCATTTCCACCCTTGGCACCATTGCAATCGCAGCCCAGGCAATGACGAACATCCTCGAAAGCCTAAACGGTGTCGCCGCTATAGGAATCGGTATCGGGCTGATGACTGTTGTCGGACAGTGTCTCGGCGCCGGACGTAAGGATGAAGCCATTTATTATATTAAAAAGCTGTCCCTGCTTGCGGAAGCAGTCATTATCGTAAGCTGTCTGCTTGTCCTGGCACTTACCGGACCGATCACCATACTTAGCGGCATGGAAGCCGAAAGTGCCCGACTTTGTTTCCGGATGATGGTCTTTATCACCATCGCAAAGCCGATTTCCTGGGTTCTTTCCTTTATCCCTGCCTATGGCATGAGAGCGGCAGGTGATGTGAAATTCTCCATGATTACCTCCTGCTGCACCATGTGGCTTTGCCGTGTGGCCTTATGCGTTTACTTATGCCGTATCTGGGGCTTTGGACCAATCGCCGTGTGGATCGGCATGTTCGCTGACTGGAGCATCCGGGCCGTGATCTTCTCTATCCGGTTCCATTCCCGTAAGTGGCTGAACCATCATATTTTAGGCTGACTGTACCTGTACATCGCTTTTATTTAGTTTCTGGAACACTTTTCTGCGTCCATTGCCAGTACGAACATCAGCACATGCAGTGAGTTTACAGGGTTTGGAATATCCAGTACATAAGTATCTGTCATGTGAAACAGCTCCTTGGAAATGGATGCAATCTCTTCTCCGTCCGCACCGGTAATGGTATAATCCCATTCCAGAAAACTGCCTTCCACATACCAGCCGTTAAAGTCAATGTCGTATCGGGGCTTCAAAAGGGAAAACTCCTTGCTGATGCAGCCAACGTACGAATCCCCCTCATATATTTCAAATTTCGGAAGCAAAGTCAGCACCCGCTCCTTTACCGTACCGACCTCTCTGTCGCAGGCATCAAAAATCTTGAGACAATGTCCCCACGAAAGCTGTCCCTTCACAACATATACGGTATTTTCATTTTCATCATAAATGTCGTAGCTGTCAAACCACGAAAACATCCGCTGTCTGAATAATAGTTTCATTTTGCTTTTCCCCTTTCACTTTCTTATATTGAAGATATTGACCGCAATGGACTTTTAACCGGAATTGGTAAGCCGGAACCATTAAAGCATCGAAAAGCATGTAGCAGACGCATTACCTATGAGCATAGATTAATTTACAATATGGATCCACCGAAGCGAAAGGCTTTGCGTTTTAGAACAACAAGTTAATTGATTTCTACAGGCTGTGATTTATACCCACATACACTACATGTGCCATCAATTTGTCTCATGCCATTACAATTATCATGATTGCATGCCCTTTTACAATCCGTGCATACGAAATTCTCGTATATACATTCTAAAGGAAGCTTGAATCCTCCTTTTAACAATGAAAATTTTTCCTTTTACCGCAATATAATGTTACCACTTATTAAAAACCATGGCAATATTTGCTGCAGATGCATTTGAAAAGCAGGTTTTCGCCGGTCCCTAATAAGAAGGAGTTTCAATAACCGCCTTATGTACCAAAAAGGAAAGCTCTTCACCTATCAGCATTTCCTTAATATCTGTAATCCCAATTCCAAAGTAGCCAGAAAGTGAATACATTAAATTTATTGACATGGAGATAATAATAGCACACAATTAAAGTACGGAAAACCATACATTTTAATGTACGAAAAGGAGTGTTTTATATGCTAGCAGTAAAGAGCATGGATGTTAGAGATAATTTCAAGAGTTTTTGTGATAAAGTTTTTAATGGTGAAACCTTAATTATATCAAGACCTATGAACGAAAATATTGTCATGCTTTCCGAAGCTGAATACAACGAAATGATGAAAGCCAAGCGAAACGCTGAGTATCTTGCTATGCTTGATAAATCTATGGCAGAAGCTGAGGCAGGTGGTTTTGTTGCCAAGTACATTGAAGAATTGGAGGCATACGACGCTATTTCCTGTGCTCTTAAGTAATCTGCAAAGACTGTCTACAACTGTCTACAGCTTTTGAGAAAAAGAAAAACACCCAAAACGCCGTATTTATCAGCATTTTGAGTGATTTTAATAAAGCGCGAGACGTTGCAAAACGTCCGGGGGACGTTTGTTCTGCAACGACCGAAGCGGAGCGGAGACCTCGAACCTTCGAGCCCCGGCAGGGTTCGAAAACAAAAAAGGATATCCATTCGGATATCCTTTTTTGTTCCTTTGAGAGCGCGAGACGGGACTCGAACATTGGTTCGATTCATAAAAGCCCCAAAAACCCAGTAAAATCAAGGAGGAGACGGACAACTCACCCGGGGCAAAAATCTTTAGATGCTGTTTAGATGCAGTGTTTTTATCTATAAAATTTCTTGATTTTCTTCTAAATTTTTACCCATTTTCACAACATATGTATATTGAATATAGGATGGCAACTCCGACTGGAAAGAGGAAAACTCGGTATCGCCCGACCTGTTAGACTTCTTCTCCGACACGAACCAATCCTTCGCTTTGTACGAACCCTCGTCTTTGATGTCATAGGACTCGTCTGCAAAGGAATAAGAGGTACTGTCTAATTTGCCTGCGGTATAATAACACTTTATCACTTGGCGGTCACCCGGCTTAAGGCGGATGGAAGAAATACCCAAGCCAACCATACCCGTCAACTCACTTGATGGATGCTTTCCCTTAAGGGATGATGGAACACTTAAGCCTAACCAACTCTCTCTGTAGGCTACACCGTTTACCAACTTGTCATGCGTATACAAACCAAGTCGATTGTTTGGCTGAGTGTACTTGCCCCATGTCGAGCTGTCTGCCACAAGAAATACACCAGTATGATGCATTCCAACATACAAACCGCCACCCATCCATGTCTCAACGTTCATATACATCTCCTGCTTATCTGCTAAAGCTAACGCTTCGTCCCTACTCATGCCAAGAACATCCATACAGATATAGTACCACCCTGGCTCGCCATTTGCTATCGGCTGAGAATTTTTCAACCAAGCTGTAATAGCCGTACCTGTTGTCGTAAAAGGTGAACCGCCCCATGCAGGTTTTGTACCCCACTGAAAGTCATTTACTGGTTCTCCAAAGGTCGTATACAATACATTTTTTCTTGGTGCTCCCGAAGAACTCTTCGGTTCTACCCCCATAGATGAGATAGCTACAATCTTACTGACTGCATGACCTGAGCCATCTGATACATAGATAATAAAACCTGAACGCTGAACGGACGCACCGTCTTTACCACTTAAATCCTGTGAACCCTCTTTTTCTGTATTATCACCGTCTGAATTTTCATCTGGATCGGGCAGTTCTGGAGCAGGCTCTTCCTCCTTATCAGACTGTGATGCGTAAACAGGCATATCCAGTACCCCAAATAACATGAAAACCGATAGTAAAATAGGTACGATACGTTTTATCAGTTTCTTCATACTTTAACCTCCTTCTTGACTAAAAAAGCCTCTTAAAAACAGAAAATTCCTAGAAGCTAAGGAAACGCTTCTAGGAGTCTTCAATATTTGTGGT